>ERZ827516.299-NODE-299-length-57451-cov-6.259199_pt1 | contig 57451 bp, 40 predicted proteins | sample MGYA00519703_ERZ827516 | MGnify/ENA primary metagenome ERZ827516 (study PRJEB31778, sample SAMEA3449337) | human gut metagenome | biome: human gut; feature: human-associated habitat; material: faeces | place: United Kingdom | collected 2010/2012 ...
TTAATTTTCTCTGACGACATTCTTCAATCAGATAATAAACCAAATCCGCCAGTTCATCATAATCACTTGAACTTAAAGAACTTAAAGTAATTTCCTCATACCCGGTATTGTCAAGCATCTCAATTGCTCGCTGTTTCAAAAAATCAAGTTTTCTCGGACGAATCGGACGATAAATCATCCCCGCCTGACAGAAACGGCATCCGCGGATACATCCACGCTGGATTTCCAGCACGACTCGGTCCTGCGTAGCTCGAATATACGGCACCAACGGTTTAGATGGATAATAAGTATCACTCAAATCCGTCACCACCTGTTTTTTTACACGGTTTGGTGCTTCCTTGCAGTTTGGCTCCATAGACGCAATCGTTCCGTCCTCGTGATACGTTACATCATATAAAAGAGGAACATACAGCCCTTCCACACCGGATGCCCGCTTCAAAAATGTCAACCGGTCCTCTCCTTTTTGTCTGGAATCCTTATAAACATCCAATAATTCGCGGTAAACAGTCTCTCCTTCTCCAATATAAAAAATGTCAAAAAATTCAGCAATGGGCTCTGGATTATATGTGCACGGACCACCTCCAATTACAATCGGGTCGTCCCATGTTCTCTCACCGGCGTGCAGCGGAATGTGCGACAAATCCAAGACCTGCAAAATGTTGGTATAACACATTTCATACTGAAGAGTGATTCCCAGAAAATCAAAGTTCTTTACAGGTTCCTGGGTCTCAAGGGTAAACAGCGGGATATTCTTCTCCCTCATGATCGGATCCAGATCCATCCAGGGGCTGTATACACGCTCACAATAAATATCTTCCCTGGAATTAAACATGGAATACAGGATCTGGATGCCTAAATGGGACATGCCTATCTCGTATACGTCCGGGAAACACATACAGAATCTGATTGTCTCCGGGGTGAGGACTTTTGTGACGGAGTTTACTTCGCCTCCGATATAGCGGGCGGGCTGCTGAATACTCAAAAGAGTTTCGTCATCTAACGCTAATTTCTTCATATCGTTCTTATTTTTCACCTGACTTTTCTATTCTTTTTTGTCCTTTTTATGTGGCAAAGTCCGTCATACGAGGACACGTTGATGTTCGATTTTTTATGCTCTCTGACATGTTACAACAAAATTGAAATTGTGCCTGTTTTCCGCACGATTTTGCCGTATTTGGATGAAATGTTTATTTTTCACACATCCTGGACTGCATCATTATACGGTATTTCCCCGTTTTGTGCAAGGGACTCTTTGGCTGTGACACTCGCGTATGCACCGGTCCAACACGTTTATATATGCCCCAGGATCTAGAATCTCCCTCTGTTTTCCCGGCATCGGGCATTGTACCGTATAGGGAAAAACCGATTCCAACATCTGTTCGTATGGCGACAACAGTTCATATACCGGTTGCTCCGAGACAACGTACATCTGCATGGTAAATTCTGCCTTTGCGTGCCCAAGCACGGTTGCCAGTTCTCTGATGTTGACATCGTGTTTAGCCATGAGGGTTGCATAGGTATGTCTCAGATCGTGCCAGTGAAAATCTTCCGGCATGTCAAGCTCCTGTTTCAGTTTTTTGAACGGCTTTGCGTAACCGTATCGGGTGTAAGGGCGTCCGTTTTCCTGATGCCATACCGCAACATCATCCGTATTGAGGTGCATGGATGTTTCGGTTTGTTCCCAACGTATTCTGCTTGCCAGGATTTCGTCCAGGACAAAGTCCGGTACCGGGATGGTACGCACTCCGTTTATGGATTTTGTCGGAATCCGGCACGATGCGATTTCCCCTTTCTTTAAAGCGGATGCGTCAACGGGGCGTCCAAGCTGCGCTTTCAGATAGATTACTTTCTTTTGATAATCCACGTCACGGTAACGGATGGCAAGTAACTCGCTGATCCGGCATCCCGTCACACATGCAAGCAGTAAGGCGATAAATAAGGACGGATACTTTGCCTTGGCAACCGCCAGCATCTGTCCTGTCTGCTCGGCCGTCAGGGCGTAATGGCGTTTTGTCCAGTCAATACGATCTGTATCAGGTTTTTCCCTTGCGAGCTTGTCCGCTTCCTGTTTCTTTCTGTGTTTCTCCTGTTTGCGGATACAATCCGTTGCCAGTTTCGCCACATTTCTGTTTAACAGATGCATTTTCACGGCAAACCGGAAGGACGTCTCCAGAATGCTCTGTACAGTTTTGGCAATGGAAGGCGATTTTGGGTTAATCAAGGTCACGATGGTTTCGGTTGTAACCGCATCCAGATATAGGTTCCCAATCTTCGGAATAATGTGACACCGAATAGCACTCTGGTAGGAGCTGAATGTCTGATAAGAAATCGGCCTTACTTTACGCTTTGCCATATGTTCCTTTAACCAGTAGTCCAGAAACAGTCCGGTTTTGACGCGGAATGGCAGATATGTATGCTCCGTTAATTCAGTCAGAAGCTCCGCACGTTTTTTAACTGCACTTTTGAGGTCCGAATATCCTCCATATTCCCGTCTCTGCGTGGTACCGTCCAAAAAAGTCAGTTCCAGCCTTATGGTATATTTTCCATGCGCTCGCGTGGGCGTATTACGCATGTTCCAACTGACCACCGATCCATGTGCCAACATTTCCGCAATGGTTTCAGTACGTTTTGCCATGTCACATACCTCCCGCCTTGGATGTAAACAGGAAAGGGTCTTGGTGCGCTTCCGAAACATGACGGATTTTTGACAGGGACTCCACGTGTGTCATGTACACGTCAATTGTGGTATTGGTACTGGAATGTCCGAGATATCGGGAAACTGCCTTTAACACAGCTTCTTTATCTGGATTTCCCTCCGCCCCATATTCATACATCAGGGTTGCGGTAATGTGACGCAGATCATGCGGACTGACGTTCGGAATGCCGGCAGATGCACAGATGCGTTTTAAAGCGAATCCGACTGTATTTTCATCCTTAAGTCTTCCGAAATCCGCGATGGAAACATATCCGTCGTACTGCATTTCCCAGGGTTTGCCCTGTGACAACCTTTTAGCCTTTAAATCATCCAGATAATCCTTGCGTTCCTTCACAAGCGTAAAAATATATCCGGGGATTTTCAGGATACGGTCGCTGGTTTCGTTTTTGGTGGTTTTGATCTTTGGATCCGTATTCCGGACGGAAAACGAACCATCCGGCTTCATATTGAGGGTGCATTGTCTGGCTGCCTGTCTGCGGATATGCAAAGTCCCATTATTTTCGTCAAAATCCGTGAATCGGAGCCCGCGTATTTCCCCGCTTCTCAATCCTAAAAGCAACAGGCAGATTTCCAGGAAATGTACGGTATACCTGGCTTCTTCCAATAACTTCCTCACATCTTCCATCGTGTAAGATGGGAATTCCTTAACTGGTTTTTTAAACAGGCACGGCTCGACATGCTGCATGGGATTCATGCGGATCCGGTCCAGTGCCATGGCATGGGAAAAAAAACTCTTCAGAAGCTTGTAAACCAGTGGCTGCGAGGAAACGCAAATACCGTTCGCGCGGGCGATGATATCTTCAACGTCTTTCCAGGTAACCTGTTCCAGCGTTTTTTCACCTGTCTGTCCGAGATTCGGCAGCAGATAATGGAAGAGCGTATAGGCCATCAGGACCGCATAAGCATCTGCTGAATCAGACGGGAAGGTAGTGTGGTACCAGTGCTGCAGTTCCTCTGCGAACGAAAGAGTTTTTTTAACCTGTTCCTGCAATTTCTTCATTTCGCCAGTGAACTCATTTAAGGCATTGACGCTGTTTCGCAAGGCATCTTCCATCTGATCGTACCCTTCCGGGTGTACCCGGTATACAATTTCATGGTTGTCGTTTAAATATTTCTCACGAAAATACCATTTACCGTCTTCCTCATTCATAAAAATAGGCGCCTGCGTGGCAGCAGGCTGTGTATCTTTCTTCTGTTTCATCATGTGGTCTCCTTCTGTGAGATTCCACAATCAGCCACTTCAAGGATAACACGAACTGACTGTTTGTGAAATCCCCATTTTTGTTATTTTTCTGTCTTTTTTCCATAAAACCAATCATCGAAACTTTCTTTCGGGATGCGGTACATGGTGCCGATTTTATGGACTAAGAACGGACCGTGGTCGCGATATACCTGAGCCAGGAAATTGTAGGCCGCGGAACGCTTGACGCCAAGCATCGTCTGGATATCTTCCGGCGTGTAGGCAATGCGTTCGGTGTCTGACAGATATGTCTGATTCGGCCCGCCATTTACTGATGTCGTTTTTGCCATAATTTCTCCTTTCATTTAATTTTTTTGTTCGCGAAAGAATTATGGTCTGAAAATCCATATTAATGGTTGAAAGGAAAGCTGCGTAATGTCTGCATCTGGGAACAAAAACGATGCGTTTTCTCCAAAAATAATATACAGAACCGAACAAATGTGCTATGATATGGACAGTACCTCATAAACCGACACGTGGATACATGTTCCTTTGTCGGAAATAATAGAATGATAAGAAGGAGAACAAAAAGATATGAACAGACAGGATTTAATCGCAGCGATTGCAGAAAAGACAGGAGTGACCAAAAAAGATACAGATGCAGTTGTAAAAGCATTTACGGAAATTGTGATGGACGACGTGGCAGCAGGAAATAAAGTTCAGCTGATCGGTTTTGGAACATTTGAGTCCGTGGAAAGAGCAGCTCGCGAGGGACGGAATCCGAGAACCAATGAGACAATGACCATTGCTGCATCCAGAAGCCCGAAATTCAAACCGGCAGCTCCGTTCAAACAGAAACTGAACTGATGTTCGCGAACTGCGTAAAACTGACCAATACTGTTGGAATTAACAGTTGGGATATCTCAAAAGTAACTAGATTTACAAGCATGTTCAGCGACTGTCCTTCCCACCCGGAGTTTACCAAACGGTCTGGTACCTGGTATAGCGGTACATTTAAACCAACAATCTAATTTTATCTTTACCTTAATCCAAAGCGCAGACTTCGTGCCTGCGCTTTCCTTCTATCTGTTCTCCCATCCTTTTTCACAGGAGTTATATTTTTCGGAACATTTATGCCGCCTGGGAAAGAAAATAAATATGCAATATAGTTCTAAAGAACAATATATAGATTTGTAGATTCTGTATTGCATTTTGCCCAACAGACATAATACCTTTAGACCAAATTTTTGTGCTAAAGGAGATATTCAATGGATTTAAAAGCAGTGGGATTGCGCATTAAGACCGCAAGGGAAGCAAAGGGTTTGACACAGGAAAATCTGGCTGCTCTTGTCGATCTCAGCTCAACGCACATCAGCGTCATTGAACGCGGTATGAAAACTGTAAGATTAGATACGTTTGTTGCCATCGCAAATGCTTTGGATGTTTCTGCAGATACTCTTCTAGTTGATGTTGTAACACATTCCGTGAATGGACTGGCGAATGGTCTGCCGGAAGCAATCCGTACTCTTCCACCGGATGAACAGAAAAGATTGATGAAAGCCCTCAAGGCTTATCTTGAATAGGAGGATCCCTATGATCCTCTATTTTTTTTTGTCGTTTTTTGTCGAATCCAGTCGAACGAAAAGCGTTTCTTTCCAATCCTTTATATGCTATATTTGTTCTAAAGAACAATATATAAATCTTTGGAGATGATACTTTATGGAACAGAATGAAACTTTGGAAAATGATGATGTGTTGGAATTTGATTATACCGGTACGGATCAGGCCGGTAATTTAGCGGCCATGGCAGAAAACCTCTCACAAGAAGAAGCTGCGGCCGCCATGAAAGCCATTGAAAAAGTTCGTCAGAAACGTGTTGATGATGCGGTACGGGATTTCCGGACGTGGTTTGACGCAGCACTTCTGCCGATCCTGAAGGGATTTGCAGAACTGGTCGGTGCCAAACTGACTATCCGGCAGGATCACTTTCACGATATTACCGCGGTCTTTACCGGTCGGTGCGGGTTTGATATCACGGCCACCCAGAAACGGATGCGGATGGTCATGGCTGTGGCGGATCATATCAGCGTCAACAGATGGTCCGGCAGTGATGAAGTGGAATTTTCTCTGATCTTTGGATTCCCGGAAAATGAAGAATGAATGTCTGGATAGAGTTGGTGTGATTTTTTACACCGGCTCTATTTTTTATGGTAGAATAATAGATAATTCGGAAGATTTCAGTGAGGTGTATCATGCTTTTGTGGTCAATACAGCATAAAAGTACAGTTTACAAGGGACTACACAGAGTAGGTATCTGACGGGAGGGGTTACGCCCGTCAGATTTTCCATGTGATATTCAAACTGTCGCTTGTGGCTGCTATGGTGGTAATCATCAAGTCTACCACCCGCCGCTTGTCGTCAAAGCAAGCATCGCTGGCGTTTATCTGCAAGCGGCTCAAATTGAATTTGAAGAAGCTGTCCGAGGAAGAAAAGAAGTGGCTGAAAAAGATTGCACAGAAGTCAGACTTGCTGAAAAATCCGAACCCCCAGCGGTGGAGGAAATAAGAGAACAACAAATATGGATTTATGGAGGAGATTACAATGACAGAGAAAGAAGAATTTCAATCGTTTTGGGATTTGCTTGTTCCGCCAGAGGGAAAAGCGGAAACGGTACAAGGAGAAGTTATTAGAATTGCTGGAAGAATAGAGTATGAATTTTTAGATAATGGTTGTATTAACTGGGATGAAGATTTTAAAAAAATGTTGGACGCTTTTTTGAGATATGTCCAATTAGGTAATGGGTTTAGTGGAGACGATTTAAGCTCCGCAGAACTTTTAGTACATCTTTTAAAAGATAACGGAGATAAAGGCTTTATAGATGACAACCTGACCACAGTACTATGTAGCTGTGCCATCGCATGGGTAAAACAAAATCCGGAAACGATACCGCTTTTAGACGCTGACTATATTAGATAAGCTCAATTTCCCATTTATCGAGGAGATAGCAAAACCAGCCGAGCCAGTCAACGGTCAAGATGAACGGCGCATAAATGCGCCGCCGTTGACAGTCCTGCCCGACTTTGCTAATGGGCAATCAAGGCGGGAAAGCCCTAAAACGACTTCCCGCCCATTTCAATTTTTCCGGGAGTGTGTCCACAAGTTCGGGATGTTTTGTCCCTAAGTTCGGCGTAGGACGAGGGACGGAGGCTTTCATATACGCCCTGTCTGCTGACGAAACCAGCCCTGCTCTTGCGGCTCTACGCCACGCAATCACAGCCCTGTTTTCCTGCCGTTTCAAATGCCCTTGCCCTCCCCGGTGGCAACCGCATTTTCGCAGCAACGCCGACAGAGCGTATAACACACTACACTTTGCAAGCAAAGTCGTGTGCCAAGGGGCAAGCCCCTTTGGAAACCCCGGACAACAAAACAGGCTGAATATCTCGCACTTTCCCGGTGCTTGATACTCAGCCTTTATTTGTTGTCAGCAGCCCCTGTTTCGTGGTCTGCGTGTAGTTCCTTGTAAACTGACTTAACGTGCATATGAAAAAATGGAACAAACCGGAGTGCTCAGGGCAGACAAAAATTTCATTGCGACGGATTGGTTTGAAAATTCTTATCTGTGGATGGCAGAGCAAATGGAAAAGCGTATAGGTGAACCACCAGAAAGCGTTATATTCCCCGTGTGGGCCTGGTACCAATGGGAAGGCATGCGGAAACGACCGGATATGCGTGTGCATGGACGTAATTGGGGAGAAAAAGGTACACCTGTTGTCTTACTGACGATTGAGGTCCCGGACAACCTAGTTTTACTTTCTGATTTTGATTACTGGCACTGTGTCCTAAACGATGGCGAAATTATTTTTCCTATTGACGATTCAGCGGTATATTCTGAAGAAGAAAAACGGAAAAGCTGGGAAAATATTTTTGATATCAGCTGTTCTTTTGAAGGTGAAGTACATCCACATCTTAGCACCCAGGCAACCATGTGGGAAATAAAAAGAGAATGGGTGAAAAAAGCTGAATATTTTGTAGCACGATAAATTGGAATTTTTCTTTTTTATTCGTCCAAAGCGTCACAAAGCTTGTCCATAATTTCAGAAAGAGCAGTTGGAATTCCTTCTTCCCAGATTGGACTTTCTAAAACTTCTCCATCTAAAGCCAGTTTTCTTTCCCAAGCCCATATATCAAGACCAAAAACTATTTGCTATGTCGGTCAACACATCCGATTCATAACCGGTTTCAACATCAACAAAATACCCGATAAAGTATTGCTCCACCTCTGAATCGCCTTTGAGCGCAGCTAAATGGTTAAAAGCCGCTTCACGCAGTTTGCTCCAGCGGTCGGACGAGTCAGCACACTTCATAGCCACCTCTGTGAAGTCGTCTCTCATGACTGAAGTCACGAGCTTCCGGTATCCAGTTGGATCCCGTTCCTGAAAGCTCTGCCATGAAAGTGTCCCGATAGCCGGATTTCCCGTCCGGTTGAAGTCTTTAGGACTCCCGGGCTGCCCTTCCTCCATACAGGCTGAACTCAGCTGTCTTCCGGCACTATGCCGCAAGTGCCGCATTCAGCTTAATTAACGAGGATAAGGTACACTGACTTCTATGGGCCAGTTCCGGTACGTTTGCCGTCACCGCCTGCCCCGCCGTTGCCGGAAGGGTCTTTAAGAGTTCCCGGATATAATACCGGGAACCGATGTTATAGCTCGCGTTCAGGTCGCAGTTGTACTGCTTCCCGGTCGGAAACCGGCAGAGGCTGTAGCTTGGAAGATCTGCCTCTTTCCCTCTCATGACTCTGCCGCTTCCGTCAAATGCAAGCCTCGATGTATTCCAGGCACAGACTCTGGCTACCCGGATCATGTTCCGGTGTGCTTTGTCCGTTACCATGGAATGTACGTACTTTGCCCGCCAGAGGTGGAGACGCTGCTTCTTGCTGCCGCGCTTCTTTCCGGCGAGATCCAAGTATTCCATCACAATGCAGTCCACGTCATACTTTATGGCCGTATCCACGATGAACCGGGCGGTCTTGACCGCAATGTCATCGTTGATGCCTTTTGCCTGTTTCCAGAGTCCCGGTGTTTTACGGGCACAGAGTTTCTGTGCGTGTCTGATGTGGCTTACCGCATGTTCCAGGGAGTCGTATTCTCCCGGAAGGGAAAGAAATTCCCTTCCGAGGACCGCGCCCTCCGGAGTCATGATGCTGCACGTACACGCACTGTTGAGCCCTAAGTCCACTGCCAGGATACGGGTGTTTCGGATATCGGTATCTGGAAGTTTTACGGCTGTCTGAAATGCGAAGTCCAGAAACCACTTCTTCCCGCGTTTCTGTAAGGTCGGGACACATTCCTTGTAGTTCTTGCAGTGCTGTTCGATGTAATCCACATCACTTTTTCGAAGATCCACCAGAACCCAGTCCCAGGTGTTTCGGATAAAGACTTTTACCGCCGCCTGATACATACCGGTACGGATAAACATACCGGAACGGTACATGGCCGGATACACAAAGCCTGTCTGCGGCAGCGACGGTTTCGCGCCGCGTTTCTCCGGCTCCGCTGCCTCCCAGTTTTCCAGGTTGCTTTGGTAGGAAGATACCTTGCCCAGTGCTTCCGCAATGGCAGCACGTCGTAAGTAACTGGGGAACTTGTAGAACGCAGCTGAGAAATCATAAGATACCACGGGATTCTGCTTTGTTTTAATCGTAAGTGATTCCACAAAACCGGAACGGATCTTCTGGCCCTGAATGACGGAAATATGCTTCCATTCTTTCAGGCATACATCCACGAAGAAAGAGACGGCCTGACGATACAGACGGACCGTTTCATTGAAGATGTGATTAAATCCCCTGGTTCTGACGCTGTAGGTCATACTGAGTTTCATCTGGCAGCCTCCTTTCTGTGAGAATTATGGAAGAATCGCTGCACAAATTGACAATCGCCTAACTCACGACTGAAGTCACGAGTATGCGACGATTGATGTTATCAAATCCTGATCTTCGAGATTCGAATCGACGCAAATGTTGGTGCCGGTTTTGGTTAATGTGATTTTTCTGCCACCTTCTGGCTTTGCGAAATCCTCCTCTGAAGGCATCTCTGCAAGGATTTTCTTCATCTCATCCTCAGCCTTCATGCGCTTGCGGCATGCATACTGCTCCAGCTCTTCTGCATAAGCAGGACGCCAGCCATTCGCCGCTTTTTCCTGTAAATGTTTCCATGCATTTGCCTTACCTCTGGCAAACTCCAAATCTGTCTGATAGCTCATTTAGTTTTCCTCCTTCTTAATTTGCTTCTTCGACGATCGCATGTTTCCAGGATTCTTTCGATGCGGGAATTCTTTTGTACGCTAAAAACGCCAGAAATGCGACACTGCAAAAAAGAATCGCAAGCCATACCAGTATCATTCTCTTCATAATTATCTCCCTTATTATTATTTTTCAGCTTCGAGCTCACGGATTAGCCGGCTGCGTTCATGCATCATACGCAGGACCTCCAGTTCGCGTCCGATCGGCTGCTTATCCGCACGTTTCTGTTCCAGTGTGGATGCCCTGCCTTCTGCCAGGCGGTCCAAGACCTCAAAGGTGCCGCTGCCATCATCCCAGCCACACTCAAGACCTGCTTTTTCAATTTCACGGTCCAGCTCGTGGATCCGTTTCTGTTTTCTTTCTAAAATGCTGTCCATTTAATTTTCATGCCGCCGGAGAACCCCGGCCAGCTCCTTCCTGTTGTGATGTGCCTATTATAGCACGAAATATATCATGGCCCAGTAAATGAATTTCTGCGGATATTGTAAAATCGTATATTTCAAAAGCATTGTAAAAGAAACCAAAAAGGAGTGTTTTCTGTCCATAATTTCCACAGGAAAAAAGTACTGAATCGCTTATCCGCAAAGGTCGCGAAATCGATGAAAAACGGAACACGCAGTATACTTTTCCGTATCACGAACAAAGGAGGGAGAAATTTGGAACAGCAATTTGACAGGCAGGAAATGTCCAGGCTGGTCAAACAGGCCATGGGAGAAAAGACACCGTTCGAATACTGCAGGCTGACAAAGCTGAACAGTGAGTACATAGACCGGCTGATGACCATGCAGGTGAAAAAGCCGCCGGCCATCGGCATCATACAGCAGATCGCCGCGTCATCCCAGGGACTGGTTACCTTAAAAGAACTGAAAATGGCAGCCGGATATGAACAGGACGAGACAGAGCTTCGTCCGGAAGTCGGAGAAAGGATACCAATCCCGGAAAAGACAACGGAAGATCTCCGGACTGAAATTGGTGGCTGTATCCAGACGCTGCAGGAAGCAGCAGAGGAAGCGGAGAAGCGGCAGGAATATCTGGATCGCTTCACTCACGGAAACCAGAAAGACCTGATGACGGTGCCAAAGGAAAACATCCATATTCCGGAAGAATTTTTAAACACGAAGCCGGAAGCCAGAAAGACAGCGGTTGCAAAGGACACTGAGCCGGTAACGGCAGATACGCAGACGTTGCCGGAACCAAAGAAGATAAAAAAAGAAAAACGCAGTCTGAAAAAAACGCAGACAGAACAGATGCCGGAGCAGAAAGCTGCTATGGCAATGCAGATGGCAGCTACGGCCATGGCTCAGGCAGATCCGGGCCCGGCAATGGAAAAGACTTGTGCTGAAGCTATGACAAAACAGCCGGAAACTCAGGAACCGAAAGAGAACAATCTTTTCCTGAAGGAACGGAATGCCATGGAACTCTCCATGTACCGCAGCATGGGAAAACGCCGGTGCTACCGGGTATACGGAGATGAACCAGAAGCTGATGTGTTCCGTTTCCGGGATGAACGCGGTATGGTTGCTGTGTATGATTTTACCCTGGCAGGCAAAGAAGCCTATGGTTTTGACGATCTGTGCGCGTTGTACGGCAGGATGAAGGCCCTGCGCCCGGATGAAGAGACCGTATATATTGTATGTGCTGGCGGGAAAGCAGCAGGAGAACTGCCGGAACGTATGGAACGTTGCTTCGGAGCTTGTAAAAATCTCAGGGTCTATTGGAAAGAGAAAGGAGAAAAAGCATGGGAGTAAGCATCGCGGAACAGGAAACATGTATCACCTTTTCACGGGATGAGGAATACGCAAACATTTATACATCGGACACCACCATGATGACAAAATATGACAAATTCGCGCAGAGTGATGACTGCCCGGACTGGACATGCCTGAAAGAAATCCGTGACATGTACGGCAATCTGGTAGCAAAGGTATACCGCACTAAGAAACGTCTGATCTCTTCGCGCTCATCCATTGTCAAACGGGAACTCACGGAAGAACAGAGGCAGGAAGCGGCAGAACGCCTGCGTGCCGCACGAACCAAAACAGAACAGGAGGAATCATAAATGTACAGCTACAGATCCATGACACGCCGTTTAAAGGAGCTTCCTTTATGGCAGAAAATCGCCATTGTCATTCTCAGCATGGCGTTTGTGCGGGTGGGATCCAACATCCCATTACCGTTTGTAAACCGACTTTATATCCAGTCACTGTTAAACGTGGACGGGCTTGGATTCTTCAATTCCATCACGGGCGGATCAATGCTTCAGATGTCATTCTTTGCACTATCCGTAAGTCCATACATCACTGCATCCATTATCATCCAGCTTCTTACCGTGGTGTTCCCGGCATTGGAAGAAATGCGTAAAGATGGCAAAACAGGAATGGATCGTTATAAACGGCTGATCAATATCACAGGAGGCGTACTGGGAATTCTCCAGGCAGTTTCCATGGCCATTGGCCTTGGCGGGCGGGGCCTGCTTGACCCGTATAACTGGAAAACCGTCCTGGCAGCAACACTGATCTGGTCCGTCGGCGGCATCTTTATCATTTTCCTCGGGGAATTCCTGGAAAAGCTTGAGATTGGGAGCGGAATCTCCATGATTCTGTTCTGCAACATCGTTTCATCCATCCCGTCCGATCTGACCGGCATCTGGGAATACGCATCGGTCAAGAACCGCACCGGGATGATCGTGACCTGCATTGCAACAGCCGTACTGGCAGTGGCAGTGCTTACAATCTGCGTGGTATGTCAGGAAACGGTGAAAAAACTGCAGGTTGTCCAGACCAGGAAAACGGTGGCCGGTTCAGACAGTACCTTTCCGATTCCGTTATTAACCTGTTCCGTTATGCCGGTAATCTTTGCCGGATCCATGATGAGTTTCCCGATCCTGGTCGCACAGTTTGTTCCAAAGCTGCAGGAAGGACTGATTGGAAAGGTGATCCGTGCTTTAAACACCTCCATGTGGTTTAGACCGGATATGCCGAAATACACGGTCGGTGCCGCACTTTACCTGATACTCACTATTCTGTTTACCTATTTTTATCTGGACATTGGATTTAATCCGGTAGAAATTGCGGATAACTTAAAGAAACAGGGTGGAGTTATCCCGGGGATCCGCCCGGGAAGACCGACGGCAGATTACATCGGACGGCTCAGCAGAAAAGTAGCCATGCGCGGCAACCTCATTATGGTAGCAGTGGTACTGGCCACATATGGTATCTGTAATGCGGCAGGGATCGGTTCCGTATCCATTGCGGGAACATCCAGCTTCATCTGCGCAAACGTAGCGCTGGAAGAGTATAAGAAAGTACGCGCAGGTCTTGCATTACGGTCCATGGGAAGAAAGAATTTTCTGATCCAGGCAGGTCTTGCCAAAACGTATCGATAGCGAAAGGAGGCGCCCGGCACCGTGCCGGGCAGGAAAAGAATGGGAAAAGAAAAAAAGCAGAAAGAAAAATTGGCATTTCATAAAAAAGTCGCACAGACGTGGAAAAACTGGAAAAAGCCGGTCGGCCTGACACTTCCGTCGAAGCTGGAAACCGCCAAGGGGACCGCGGTTGTCATGCTTTCCATGGCAGTCTGCAGCGCATTTGTAGCAGGTGTGGATACAGCTACGGCACTGCTTGTATCAAAACTGTAGGAGGCGAATCAAATGTATCTTTTGGATCAGACCGGAACAAAACTTTTCAAGACTGAAGATTGCAGTGACATCATGATCGTGAATGACACGGAACACATACGGAAAAACCGGCCGGATTGCAAAACCAACCGTTTTTCCATCCGCGCATACCGGGGAACGGAAAAACTTCCGGACTCCGGGGCGGTGATTGCAAGTTATGAGCGGATGGAAGATGCAAGGGAAGAATTTCTTGCCATGGTGGAAGCAATCGGAGAGGGCATGAAGGTATTTTCTTTTTATCCGATCCAGCCTGTGAATCCTGCGGATAATGAACACGACGACCCGGAACAATCAGTATAGTACCGGAGAAAGGAAAGGCAAATGCAGAAACTCAGAGATTATTACAAGAAACTGGATGCTCTGATTGGGGACATCCGAATCTTTCATGAGGAAGAAGAACAGAATTTAAAAAACAGGGAGAAGATGCACCGGGAAGTCATACCGCTATTAGCGTATATCCTGGCATCCTGCCCGGGAATCCATGACAGGATTGACCGGATTTACCAGTCCTATCGTGTCGACGACGAGGAAACCGAAAAGCTTTATCAGGAATACGGTGTAGAGGAACTGGCAAGAACACTGACTCCGCAGGCTCGGGTGAGATACCGGGAAATCGTCATGATCTGCCTCTATGAAAACAGTCAGACATGGAAACAGGTGTTTAAATTACTAAAGAAAGCCCAACCAAATGCATGCATGGAAGGAGACGGCACCATGTATATGGCAGCTGTATTGACTGCCGGGGCATTTGATACCAGACACATTGCCACGGCCTGGCTGTCATTATATTTTAATAGGACAACCATGGACTTTACAACTCCAAGCCTGGATGCGGTTGTCCGTGATTTTGTTGAGCATGTCCGCCGTAACATTCCGTTGCCGTATTTTAACGAAATACCGGAAAAGTGCAAAGCAAAAACAGGAATCCGGTTCGGAGATCTGATTGGAAATGTTGCGGGGGCAACGGAAATATTCTATTACCGTACCGCAAGGGCGACTAGGCAGATACTGGAAAAAGAACAAAAACAAAAAAGCGCTTTCTTAAAAATGCCGAAGTTCCCACTTGCCGTCCAGCCACTGCCGGATGGGCCGGATGAGTTTTTAAGGCCATTTATGCAGCTGCCGAATACCTGTACGAATATGATGAAAAAAGCCCTGGAACATCCTGCAGTATCAGAACGTGAGGATGGATTTTCCGGGACTGTATGGGATGAGGATCCGGAAGTAAAAAAAGAGGCGAAACGGACATTCAATAAGGAGCAACATAATACAAATGCGGATTACCTGTTTTTTATCTGCAGTATGATGCAAAATTCCGGACTCAGTGTGGAAGAGCTGTACAACGCAGAGGTATACCCGGAAGATCTGACGGCAGTAAACGCCGCCTGCGCTCAGCAAGAAGATGTACAGGAAGAGGATCTGGGACCGGATATGTGGGAGTCCCTTCATACGTGGGAAAAAATCGCGGCTCTCCTGATTCGCATCCTTGCAAGGCGCGCCATCAATGCGGAAAATGTATTGGAGCAGGTTTTATCAAACATACAGGAAACAGGAATGCAGTCGGAAACAACACAGCTTTCGGTACCGGAAATAAAAAACGGTCCGCAGAAGCAAAAAGATACGGAAGAAATACAAATGCTCCGCACAAAGAACCGGGAACTGGTGACGAAAATTGGCGCAGAAAAGGAAAAGAGCCGAAAACTGGAAAAGGAAGCAGAAAACAGAAAGAGTGCACTGGTTGCGGAAAATGCCCAGTTAAAAGAAATGATGGAACAGTTGCTGTCCGCACAGGAAACAGAAGAGGATGATACGGATATTGCGGACAAGACTGGGGAGATTGAAGCAATGAAGAAAGCGATCGTGGATGCCGGAACTATCTTTGTATGCGGACATCCTTCATGGCGCACGGCAATGAAGGTGGAATTCCCGCAGTCCAGGTTTATCGAACCAAGGGAGTATTCAGTTCCCCAATCCGTGTTCCGTAACGCAAACTTTGTGGTGTACCATTTACAGCATGCAAACCACAGTATGTATTACAAATGTCTGGATTTTAAGAACAAGGACGCAAAACTTTTATTTATCAATCAGAACAACGTAAACCGATGTATCCGGCAGATATATGAATATATTTGTCAGAACACAAAAAAGAAAGAGGAGGACAAGGCATCATGAGAAAATGGTTATGGCCGGCCATGGCGGCAGCCGTGGTCATGGCAGTGCCACTGACGGCAAATGCAGCAGAAAAGATCAACAGTGTGAGTATTTCCTTCCACGCGGAAGATTCCGGGGAGGAAGAACCGGATGTGGAGGCGGATACCCGCGGCAACCACTATTCGGCAGGGAGCGTATCTTTAGCTTCAGAGTATTATTCCGGGGATGAGAGCGAATCAAAAAAATACGAAGGGGATAATAAAACCTATGTGGTGGAACTGTCCGCGGATGACGGTTATTATTTCAACATCACCAAATCCGATAAAGTCAAGTTAAACGGTGAGGGCGCCCAGTTCGTGCGCGCATCCCGCCGGGATAACGGTTCTACCCTGATTATTACCGCAAAGCTGAATAACATCGAATCCTACCTTGGAACCGTGGATGCAGCATCCTGGAACAAGGACGGATACGGTATCTGGGAAGCGGCAAACGGTACCCAGTATTATAAACTGCGGCTGACAGATTCGAAAAATAAGACCAGACTTGCGCAGACTGGCGGCGTACAGTATGATTTCCGCCCATTCATGACAAAAGCGGGCTCCTACGCTTATAAAGTACGCCCGGTTGCGGAAGATGGCAGACTCGGGGAATGGACGGAAGGAGGGAGTTTCCAGGTATCCGAGGAACAGGCGGCCGCCAATAAAGAGAAATATAGGGTGCTGACCGAAACGACTTACCTGGGAGGCGAAAAAAGCCCGTCCAGCCAGCAGGTGACGTATTTAAACACCGGATGGCAGCAGGCGGAAGACGGCAGATATTTCTACCGGAATGAAGACGGATCCTACCTCCAACAGGACTGGAAACAGGAAGGGGATGCCTGGTACTTCTTTGATAAGGACGGCTACATGGTAACGGATGGCTTGGCAGCCTGGGGTGGAAAGGATTATTACTTCAAGGCAGACGGAAAGATGCAGATCGGAGGAAAGGCGCCGGACGGACGCGCAATCGGTGCAGATGGCACTGTGGAAGGAGCTTCGAAAACCGCGGATAGTTCCGAACTGGCAGACAGCGCCACAGGCCCAGGTGTTAAAAAATAAGAACAGAAACGGGTTCCAAACGGAATCCGTTTTTCTTTTTGCAAAGCAGGGAAAATGCTTATCCGCAGAAAGAAGGAATTGGTGCACATAGGTACGGACATGGTACGATACGGACAGAAAAGGAGAAAGAAGATGCAGCTAAAAGGAAAATTCATACAAGAACTTCAGCGTGATCCAGATACGGGAATCGGTTATTATGTTTTTTTTATCCGACCGGAAAAGAAACGCGTGACAGCCGTCGGACTTTTCTGGAACCCGGATGTGCGGGCAAATTATCTGCTGGATGGAGATTATGCCTATGATGGGACATTTCGACTGCAGAGCGCCCGCCAATGGACGGAAAATGAAGAAGAAGCGGTACACGTACTGACGAACCGTGTGTCCGGCATGAGAGCGGAATGGGCTGAAAAGGTGGTGCAGCGGATCGGGTCGGACATCTTCGGGTACGCACGGATGAATGACGACCTGAAGCAGACCCTGCTTGGTATCCCAGGATTGGGGGAACAACGAGCGGATGCCGTTGCCGGATTCCTGCGTGACGGGATGGAAGATGATCGTCTGTTTTATTTCCTGGCGTCCATGAATGTTCCGTATAACGGGATCTGTACATATATGAGCCATGGAGGCAGTCTGAATACAGTCATGGAAAACCCTTTTATCCTTTATCGGTATGGAGTTTCATTCCTGGTCTGCGACCGGATGGCAGCGCGTTTTGGACAGGATCCATGGGCATTTGAAAGACTGGATGCGTTGGTACGGCATGCTGTAAGCAGAATGAAACATGGTGGCCACACACGGATGGAATATGACAAAATGGTAGAATGGATCTGTGCTTATGCGAACAAATATGGAAAGAGCACAATGGATGTGCCAAAAGAACTGGCAGAAATCGCTCTCTGCTCAAGCAGTTCCATTCGGCTCTGTCAGGACGGCGAAACGATGTTTGTGACGGACCGGACGCTTTTTGATATGGAGAAAGAGATCGTTGCCAATTTTAAAAGACTGATGCGGTCGGCAAAGCCGTGCTCCACTGATTTTGGCCCGATCATTGAGGATGTGGAGCAATTTAACCATATCTGTTATAACGAGGAACAAAAGTCTGCATTCGAACTTCTTTCTTCCGGCGGTATTGCAGTGCTTCTTGGTGGTCCGGGTACCGGGAAGACCACAACGATCAACGGTCTGGTACAGGCATACCGGAATGTCCATCCGTCGGACCGGATCCTTTTATGTGCCCCGACCGGGCGTGCGGCTTCCAGAATGTCGGAAGTAAGCGGATTCCCGGCCATGACCATGCATAAATCCATGGGGCTGAAATGGTATAACCGGGACATCCGGCCGGAACCGTTGCCGTATGATCTGATCATTGCGGATGAAATGAGTATGTGCGATACGGAGCTGCTGGCTGCATTCCTCGCGGCAATTCCATCAGGAACCACGGTGTTGCTGGTGGGGGACTACGACCAGCTTCCAAGCGTCGGGCCGGGACAGGTGCTGCGGGATCTGGCGGAATCTGCAATTCTTCCGGTTTTTCATCTGAAGGAAACCATCCGTCAGAAAGCCGGCAGCACCATTATCAAGAATGCCATTGCCATGCGCAGGGGCGAGCAGCTTGTGCAGGGAGCGGATTTCCAGATTCATGTTGTACGGGATGATGATGCCATCTTAAACGTGATCCGCAGGGAAGGAGTGCGTAAGGACACTCAGTATATGATACCGGTTAAACCAGGGAAAGCCGGAGGCAATGCCGTAAACCGGCTTTTGCAGGAAATGGTTACGGGGCATGGGCCATGCGTAAGGGTTGGAAATATCACCTTTTACGAGAATGACCGGATTATTATGAATCATAACAACTATCCGTGCGGCTATATGAACGGGGATGTAGGTATACTGACAGCGATTCATGACGGTCAGCTGCAGCTTGAATTTCGGGACAAGTCGTTGTGCCTGCCGGTGCGCGATTGTGACGGCATGACGCTTTCCTACGCGCTGACGGTGCACAAATCACAGGGTGCTGAGTGCGACCGGGTACACCTGCTTCTTCCGGAAGAAAGCGGAGTCATGGCGTCCAGAGAACTGCTCTACACGGCGATCACAAGAGCAAAAAAGGAAGTTGTGGTCACAGCGGTTCCGGGGATGGTGGAGAAATTCTTAAATGCCACAAAGCGCGGGGAGCGGGAAAGTAATCTGAAAACTCTACTGTGCCACGCAAAACCAATCTGAAAACTGTAACCATCCAAACCAACACTATTCGTACCACACACGGGTTCTAAGTTTCCCATGTGTGTTGTTATGTGTGCAAGAAATGAGAAATACTGACATTTTTCATATCCGCAGAAACCGATGATTGTATCAAATCTTCCATAATTATTACAATTAAAGAAAAACTGGGAAATGGAGGAATTGGTATGGAAGGAATCATTCATATTGCCGGGGCAATGCCACGGATCGGTACAACAACAGCAGCGATCCAACTGGTCGCATTTTTAAAACGGTATGGTTACAACGCGGCATATGTGGAAGCAAACAGACAGGACTATCTCTGGAGCTGTCGTTCCATGTATGAGGACTGCAGGGAAACGGAATCCGGGAAACTGGAAGTATGCGGCATTGAGACTTACCACGAGGAGAAGCTGCAGGAGTTGACGGAAGGCGGCACTCACTATGACTATCTGGTATGTGACTTTGGAAATGTGATGGGAGACGGGTTTGACCGGGAAAAATTTTTAAACTGCAGTGCTTCTATTCTGGTAGGCGGAATGAAAGCCAATGAAATATTTGCCTGCGAAGAACTGCTCCGTGACAAAACATATGACAGGAGTGTATGGATTTTTAACTTTGTCCGCACAAAGGACCACGATGAAATCCTTGATCTGATGGGTACCAAAGGAAAATTCACATCGTTCCTGCCATTTCTTCCGGATCCTTTTGAACCAGCGGACACCGGGACCGAAGAAGCGGATGAGTGTTTCAAAAAAGTGATGTCCGCAGTCAAGTACCGGTCATCCGGGAGGTAAGTAATGGGAAGATTTAAGAAACGACTTGTGCTGTTAACGGAAGCAGAGGAACAGGCAAAAAAGAAACAGGAAACATTAAAGAAACAGAACGGAATCCCGGAAGACGGGAACGGAATGCAGGTACGTGAAAAGAATGCAAAAGATTATTTGTTTGGCTTTCTGCGTGGTATTATCTATGTTCTGTTTACGGTTCTGGTGTTCATCGGATTGGTGACCCTCATCAATCCGGGGTCCAGAAGCATGCTGTTTAATATGATTCTGCAGGTTGCGGGGAGATAGGGGAGATAGGAGAGAACTATGGGGAAAGACGGTATCAGACGCTTTGATGATTATTCCATGGAAGAACTGCTTTCCATGCCGCCGGAAGAACTGATGGCTGCAGCATCCAACCGGTTTAAACTGGATCTGCCGCCGTCCATTGACACGGTGGATAACTTAAACAAACTGGCAAAACTCATGAGTAAGAGTATTTCGGAATACTCCTACCTTATTAACATGGCGCAGATTGCACGCATGCGCAAACGCGCCCTGAAGCGTTCCGGCGCGGACAAGTTTACGGTGGAAGATGCGCTGACCAGAGAAGAAATTTTTACGAACTATGCGGAAATCATGAAAGCCGCATATCAGGCAGCCTCCAGAATGATCACGGTGAAACAGGAGATCAACGAAGAGCTGAAATTTACAGACGGGAGGTAGAGCATGACAGCATTTCTGGTATGTGCAGGACTGACATTTTTTGTCGGTCCCCGCATCAATTCTTACAAAATTTTCGACTGGATTGAAGAAGGGATAGCCAGACGGCAGCATTCCGGGAAAAGGGAGGATGAGTAACATGGACGCAGAACTTCATTTATATGACCTTGTGATGATAGGTCAGAAAGAAACCTGTGGCAAGGAGTTGTTTGAATCAACCATGAATGGCAAGAAGGAATATAATCCGGTAGATGAGGCCAGAGCCTTAAAAATCATCCGCTATGCCTTCGAGTACTACCTGGGCTGGACCCCGGAACAGGTACATGCAAACATTGATCCCGCGATCTTAAGGCGTCTGAAAGTGGACAGCATGGTCCGCCAGCGCATCAAGTTCCCGGTGGAACTGGAACCGATGGAAAGCCTCCAGTATCTGGTACATAAGCTTTATCCGGATCGTTATTACTATGATGAAAACAGAGCCGTAGAAGATTATTATGACCGCGTTTTAAGCGGCGAGATTACCCGGTTTAAGAAGGGATTCTTTGCCCGAGGGGATGAGGGCAGCAGAAGGCGCGCTGAGATCTGTTTTCGTCGGATGTTACAGATGATTGGGCCATTTACGGATGTGCATCAGCTTTATGATCTGTTCTCAAGTACAAAAGGAAACAAGTTGCTGGGGAAATTCAAACTCGGCTCAGCAGTGAGAGATCTGTATGATATTCCTATTACTTTTCTCCATCAGTCATTGCCGGTATCGGAACGGGATGATCTATATTATCACAAGAACCATTTCCGTCTGAAAAATGAGAAAACCAAGAAAGAAATGAAAAAAGCCGGTATTTTCATTGCGTGATGCGAATGAGCCGGGATGGTTTCTCAAAATGTAACTACAAAACGCACATGCTGCATGGCGTCAAATGTCGATCCAATGACAAGAAAGGAAGTTGTGATTAAGAAAATCAGGGAACAAAACAAGGCACACGGTTTTGTTCTGTGCTTTGCCATATCACCTGTTATGAAAAGAGTGATTTACATAATCAGACTATAATTTTGCAATTCTGTATGATATACTGTATCATATCGAAAGGAGGTGCGATCGTGAAATATTACTTAATGAATAAGAATGCGGAAGTAGGAACCTTTGAACTGCGCCACGGAACATTCGGGGATGAATTCCGGTTCGAGTACACCGGACAATCTCCTTTGCCAATCGGGTTTGATTATATCGAAAAATGGATTGAGAACAGAAAAGCATCGAAACATAACACCCATTTAAAGCAGATTATGGCGGACTGCGGCTGCGATAAAACCGAAGGATTTATCAAAATAACTCACGCTGCTTCCATCAACGATACATTTTGGATCAAATCGGAACACGAAAATGTTTCATGGGAGCAGATTTCGTTTTATCGAAACCCATTTGACGAAACAATTTCAAAAATGGCGTTTGAAGGAATGGGGCTGTATGGAATCAAGATGAGTGAAACCAGCCCAGAACTTTCCACAGACGGGAGCTTTCGAAAATGCTGGATGCGGGAAGATGACGGACAGATCTTTCTGTATAAACGTGGCAGTGATGGAGCAAGGAACGCCGGGTTGGAACCGTATTGTGAGGTTATGGCATCGGAGGTTGCACAACGAATTTTAGGACAAGATGCCATTCCATACCAGCTTGTGCGTCTGCACGGGGAACTGGCCTCTAAATGTCCGTTGTTTACGAATGAAACGTATGGTTATGTTCCAATTTCCAGATTTCCGATTAACCACAGCTCCCCGGAATCCCTGATGCGTTTCTATGCGGAGCTCGGTTCAGAAACGTTATTCCGGAAAATGATCGTACTGGATTCCCTGACATTCAATGTAGACCGACATGCAGGCAATCATGGCGTCCTGGTAGAAAACGATACGCAAAAGCCGATTCGCATGGCTCCGGTATTTGATCTCAATTTATCCATGCTTCCATACATCGAAAGAAGCGATTGGGAACATATCGGAACTAAAATGAGAGATTACGGACCAAGAATCGGCGAAGATTTTACCAGAATTGGACAGCAGGCAATGACATCTGAAATCAGGGCGATCCTCATTGGCATGAAATCGTTTCAGTTTTCTTTCCGTGGAGATGAAAAATTTGAGCCGGAACGTGTAAAACTGATGGAGCAGATGATCCACAAACAGATTGAAGCGCTTTTGAGCCGAGAAGTGTTATACACCAAAGATGTTTTTGTACCGGAACATAGTCTGAGCGAGGAACAGGAGAAACTGTCAACGAAAACAGAGCCGGAGCGGCAGCCGGCAGATAAGGAAATCCTGGCGGAAACTCTATGGAAAAATCAGCACCTGGATCAATGGTTTTCCGGGTATCTTTTGGAGGATTCCGACAGAAAAACAGAAATGATTTTATACTCTGCACAAAACCCACGGGAAGAAGTGCATCTCGATCTTTCAACCGGCGAAACGACCCTGTTCGTGGACGAGGAACCGCTTAATGCGTTTGAAGCAGCGGATGAGCACGAGGAACTCTGTGCAGTCGCAACCAAGGCTGAAATTGCATATGGACGGGAAGTGGAACCTGAACGGACAGAACAGGAAAAAATACAGGCACAGGAACAGGAATAATTTGCAGTAACCATAAAATTTCTCTGTAAATATTCTTTTTCACTCAAAAACATTAATACGCTCTATGTTTGCGGTTTTTAACAACACTTTGCAAGAATTCTCCCATCCTCTCTAGGTGGTGAGATGAAGTGCCTTTTGGGAAAATCATGCAATATCTGGCATATTAAAACTGCGCATATCTGTGCGCATAAATGAAAACAAATACAGAAGAACAAATGTTCTGAAAAACATAGACAAACAAGTGTTCCTGTGTTATAATATAATCAGTCGAAAGTAAAAAGAAAGGCTGATTTTATGAGAAAATTGGACAGTAATGCACATTCAGTGTTTCTACTCTATTATCATTTGATTCTGGTTATAAAATACCGAAAAAAGATACTGACGAATCCTGTTTCTGAGCGTGCCCGGGAGATTTTTGAATATATCGCTCCGAAGTATCATGTTACATTAGAGGAATGGAATCATGATCGGGATCATGTTCATATTATGTTCCGGGCCCATCCGAAATCGGAACTCAGCAAATTTATCAATGCGTATAAAAGCGCAAGCAGCCGATTGATTAAAAAAGAGTATCCGGAGATTCGGCAGAAGCTTTGGAAAGAAATGTTCTGGAGCCAGAGTTTTTGCCTGTTAAGTGCTGGTGGTGCACCCATTGAGGTCATCCGCCAGTACATAGAAACGCAGGGAGAAAATAAGAGTGAACATCGTGTACCGTTTTCGGATTTACCCGAATAAATCTCAAAAAGAACTATTTGCAAGGACATTTGGTTGTGTGCGTTTCGTGTATAACCGGATGCTGGCAGAGAAGATAGAATATTATGAGAAAACCGGAAAAGTATTAAAGGTTACGCCTGCAAAGTATAAGGCAGAGTTTCCGTGGCTGAAGGAGGTAGACAGTCTGGCATTGTGTAATGCACAGCTGCATCTGCAGACAGCCTATAAGAACTTCTTTCGGGATTCTTCGGTTGGTTTTCCGAAGTTCAAGTCAAAAAAGAATCCGGTAAGAAGTTATACGACAAACTGCGTAAATGGAAATATTACTTTGCAGAGTGGTAAACTGAAACTTCCGAAAGCAGGTTGGATTCACATAAAACAGCATCGGAATATTGATGATAGTTATATATTGAAGGGTGCCACCGTCAGCCAGGAAGCAGATGACAAGTATTATGTATCATTACTATATGCGGCAGAAGAACCGGAACATGAAATCAGGCCAGTAAAAAACGCAATCGGGCTTGATTTTTCCATGAGCGAATTGTATGTAGATTCCACTGGAACTCATGCAGATTATCCTCATTTTTTCCGAAAATCCCAGGAAAAACTTGCAAGGGAGCAGCGCAGGTTGGGTCATTGCAAAAAGGGGAGTAGCCGTTACATGAAACAGAAAAAGAAAATAGCCAGACTCCATGCTCATATTGCACGTCAGCGGAAAGATTATCTGCACAAGGAATCCAGAAAGATAACCAATTTTTATGATCTTGTGTGCATAGAATCTTTGAACATGAAAGAAATGAGCCAGGATTCAAGGTTTGGAAAGAGTGTTCATGATAATGGATGGGGAATGTTTACTGATTTTCTTTCCTACAAATTAGAACGTGCCGGTAAGAAACTGGTTCGTATCGATAAGTGGTATCCCAGTTCAAAAATCTGCAGCTGCTGCGGAAAACTCAAAAAAGAGCTGAAACTGGAAGACCGTATGTATAGCTGCACCTGCGGAAATCAGATGAACCGTGATGAGAATGCAGCTATCAATATTTGCAGAGAAGGCTTGAGAATATTGGGAGTTGAACTTGATGCAGAAAGAAAAATCTCCTGATTTTCCCCAAAGAACATAGATTTTGTTTGGGACTGCGTAGATACGAAACAGTTCCGCTCATAATAACAGAACCGTGGGACACACGGGGATAGCTCGCCTATGCTTTGCCCAATAGGGCAATCGAACGAGAAGCCCCCACTTCAAGCGTTAGCTAAGTGGAGGGAGTATGCCACCATTTTTTCTTCCATAATTATAACGTAGCAATGAACATTCCATCTACTTCATACCACCACCCCTATATAAAAAATATGGCGCGTTCTTTACTACTCTTTATCCTTTCTTTTTATTTAATCAGCGCGAGGATTCCCATGATACCAGTCACAGGAAGAGCCGCGCTGATTTGCTGTTTTGGGAAATAATGCAAATTTCCATATCCGCAGATTCACCAAACAATCCTGAAATGATGGGAAAGGTTATAATATACACATGAACAGAAAAATAGAAGCAAAACAAATGGGAGGTTTTTATGAGAAAAAGACAACTGTACAAGCGGGCGATGATCATGTCGCTGGCAGCGGCAATGACAGCCGGTTCCGCCACCACCGCATTCGCAGGGCAGTGGCAGCAGGATACAAAAGGATGGAGATTTCAGACCGGTGTAAATGCATACCATACAAACGGCTGGCAGTGGCTGGACGGAAACGGGGACGGCATTTCTGAATGCTATTACTTCGGCTCGGACGGTTATATGGCTGCGGCAACCACGACCCCCGACGGATATACCGTAAATGCAGATGGCGCGTGGACGGAGAACGGTGTTGTGAAAACCCGCGATGACCGGATCGCGGTACCGAATGGAACGTGGATTTGCGGTGAAGGCGCAAATGCCGGCCGGTGGTGGTGGAAGAACTCTGATGGTTCCTATCCAAAAAGCGAATGGAAATGGCTGGACGGAAACAATGATGGTATTGCCGAATGCTATTACTTTGATGCAGACGGTTGGTGTGTTTTAAACGGAACCACACCTGACGGCTTCACCGTAAACGCGGATGGCGCATGGATGGTGGGCGGCACTGCAGTCAAAAGACCAGCCAAACACGGCTCTGCAGGAGGCCCGGGTGGTGGCACTGGTACAAGCACCGCAAGCAAGGGTTCCAGTGGCGGCGGAGGCGGCGGTTCCTCACATGGCAGTGGCGGTGGTTCATCCTCTGGAGGAAGTTCATCTTCCGGAAGCAGCTCCTCCGGCGGTAATTCAGGCGGCAGCGGTTCCGGTGGTTCTTCATCTGGATCAAACACGAACACCAGCTATGTCCATGATGAAAATTATGGAAATCTTGGCAAGATGACTTCTTCCGAATGGGCGGAAACCAAAGCGGCCATTCTTACATTCAAGGATGAGAACATCGCGGATGACATGACTGACTTCGAGAAAGAAATGAAGATCATCCAGTGGCTTTCTGAGAACTGCGTATACGAACAGTCGGAAGACTGGACCATGGCAACCGCTTACAGCTGTATCATCAGCGGCAAAGCCATGTGTGATGGCTATGCGGACGCTTTCCTGCAGACTGCAAAGCTTTGCGGGCTGACCGTAAAGTTTGTGGAGAGACCGGGACATTCCTTCAACGCAATCAAGCTGGATGGTCATTGGTACTGGGTGGATGTGACATTTGCAGATAAAGAACATGCAGGAAACTCAGTTCCTGGAGGCTCCGCAACCGGTTCCATCCCGGTAGGAGCGACCTTCATTGAGTGCGGCGCTGTCAATATGACGGATGACCAGGTGAAAAACGTAGAAGGCAGCCGGGATAAATACAGTGTAAGTCTCAGCGCAACAGCAACCACATATGACAGAAATGCGGTATATGACTATTACAAATACGGCCTTATCCCTGGACACAATGACCAGAAAATCGCAGAGGCGGATGCGGCAGTAGAAACCACGATTGCCTCCTATAAAGCAGATGGGAAGCTGGCTGTGGATTACACAACCGTGGATGAAACCGTTGCGAAGATCGTGGCATACCTGTCTGACCGGATCGACCATAAGCAGGCTAATTACGGTATCTGCGTGGTCTTTGCGAATGAAGCAGACGCAAAGAACGCATCCAACATTGCTTCCAAGGTCAATAAGCAGATCAATGCAAAATACAGCAGCAAAGACATCAGCTGGGCATCCGGCATGAAATTTACGCTGCCGGAAGAAAATTACTACACCACAAAGAAACTGGCATATACGAATGGCACCATTCCTTACGGAAAAAATGCAGTCGGATATACCATCCGGTTCGTATATGATGGATTAGAGATCAGTTCCGTAACCGGAACAACCACAAAGAACCAGGTGATTGAGGACTGGAATATCCCGGACGGTTATGAAATGGATAAAGTGGAAGTAACAAGCGGAAGTGGTTCTGTTTTAAGCGGCGGCACCATTCTCAGCGCAAGCGAGGACGGAACGGTCTTTACCGTAACCCTGAAAAAATCCGGAACCGATGATTCCAAAAAGGATGATACTCCGGTAACCGAGCCGAACTACACCATTCGGTTCGTATGCAACGGAACGCAGGTCGGAGAGGAAAAGACCGGCTATGCAAAACCGAATACCTGGGTAGAATATGGGATCCCGGAAGGATATAAGTACAAGGAAATGTCCGTGGATTCCGCTAAGGGAAGCGGTAATGGCACACAGTTCATTCTGTACCAGAGCGGTGTTGTCTTTACCGTAGAATTGTACCGCCTGGATGATGCGGCAGAGGAATACTGTTACACCACCAGATACATGTATAACGGTCAGCTGGTTGCGGAGCTGAACGGCACCGGCAAACCGAATGCGACCATCTACATCCGCCAGTTCGAGACCATGGACGGTAAAGTATACATTCCGGTCGGAAACGGAACTGCGGGCTGCTACGTTGCAAAGCTGACAAAGAACAATATGGTCTTTGAGATCGAGACAACCATGCAGGAACAGGATGACGAGGTGGAGCAGACCGCGGCAGCTCTGATAGATGAAGCGAACAATGATGAGGCTGTAGATAAGTCAGTAGACGTAGACACAGATGCGGATGCTGAGGAAGAAAATGTCAAGGAAACATCTGAAAAAACAGAAGAGCTTGAGACGGATGATATGCAAGAAGAAAGTGGTGTAGTCGATATTGTGGAGAACATGTAGATATCTTTTGATTTACACCCGTATTCCTTCTCCGCCATTATCACACGCACATGGAAATAACGCATATTTGGATATCCGCAGAAATCAAATAGCTTGCCAGAATGATTACCACACGCTATAATGAATGCATAAATAAGGAAGTAAAAACTCTTACATGGGAGGATGCAAAATGAGAAAACGATTTTTAAAAAGAGCAACGGCTCTTGCAATGGCAACAGCTATGGCAGCCGGTTCCGCGACAACTGCATTTGCAGGACAATGGAAACAGGATGCGACCGGATACTGGTGGGATGAAAACGGCAGCTACCCGAAGAATGAATGGAAATGGCTGGATGGTAATGGGGACGGCATTTCCGAGAGTTATTATTTCGGCGCAGACGGTTACCTCTTAACCAACACCACAACCCCGGACGGTTATACCGTAAATGCAGACGGACAGTGGGTAGAGAACGGCGTGGTAAAGACGCAGGGGACTGTAAAAAGTACCGGTTCAACAGGAAAACCCCAGTCTTCCGCAAAATCCAACGTCAAACAGTCGAGCCTTGTCAGCTATATGAGAGATGTCGATAAACCGGAGAATACTACAAGAGTAAACCCAGTTGGAACTGGTGTCGCATTTCCAACAACCGATTTGAAAGTTGGCGACAATATGTACTGGCGCAACTGGAACGGTGGTAACGAATATATTCTGTATTATCACGGAAAAACAGATACAAAAGCAGCGGGAGATATCGGAGAGCCGACATCTGCAGGTTACCAGATGAAACTTTATCCGAATGCGCAGTCGTATTGGACGTTCGATAAATGGACAACTCCTGACGGAGTGACAATCGATTACCTGTACCGCGTACTGGATGAAAACGGCAAAATTAAAACTGCCACTGCAGAAGAGCTTGGCTTGACCTATGAAGGCGGCAAGGTGCGTGATGTAGCGTATGATAGTAATTATCCACTTAAAAGGGTCGTGGATCTGTATGCACTGAATATTGAAGCAACTAAAGACTGGCTTGAAAAATATTCGGAAATTAATCATCACGGACTCGCGGGGCATAATCAGTTTATCACAAACTATGGTTATTACATCGCACAGCTGACCGGTCAAACAGATCCATTCAATCGTGTAAATTCCATGACAGACGAAGAGAAAAAACAGGCCGATGAAGTTATTGCTGTGTTGAGGAACTGGTTAAATAGTTTTGATTTCGAACATGCTACAGAACCAGAGAGACTCGCAAAGATTTCAGAATTGTTAATCGGATCAAAATACGACGATGAAGTAAAAAACAATCCAAGTCTGCATACGTACGATAAATTTTATCAGGTGCTTATCAACAAAAAGGGCGTATGTATTGATTTTGCTGATACAGGACATCTGCTTGCAACGTTGCTTGGTTTAAAATGCGCCGTTGTCGGGGACACAGTACACGCATGTTGGATTGTACAGGCAGACGGCGTTCCGCATATGGCTGAAAACGGAGCTATCGACCTCGTTAATGATTGGAGAGAAACTTCAAAACTCGGAACAAGACAGTCTTACAATTTCAATTTCGGTGAATACATTAAATACGAATAAATCGTTTCTCCAACACAAGGACTTTCTCTAAGAAATTAGAGGAAGTCTTTTTTGTATGTATAACAAAATCACATCAAAACCAAATTTGCATCATTTTTCTCCATAATTAGCCTATAAAAAAAGGAAGGAAGGAGAATCTATGCAAAAACATAAAAAAGGGAACTGGAAGCGTCCGGTTGCCGGGCTGCTTGCTGTATTGCTCGCAACTGGTACCATTGATATCAGTCAATTTGCATCATTGACATCCTATGCGTATAGTAAAGACTATGGAATTTGCACGGATAATCACTTGTACAGTGATACCGGTGCAAACTGTAATGCGGACCAGTATGTATGCGTAACAAAACCAACACAAGGTCTGACGCACGGTACGCCAGAATGGAAAGAAGCCATCGAATTCAATAAACAGAAACTACTTGAGACTATTGGAAATGGTGATGAGCGAACCGTCATGAAAACACTGTGGGCTACCATCGCTACCATTGTGACAACAGGAGCACAGGGTGGCATGAGCCAGGAAGCAATCAACGAGGCGAAATTCTGGGCAAACGAAATCGAGAAAAACGTAAAAGATTCCGTATCCCATCGCTATTGGGCAAGTGGCATACCTACATCGTTTTCGCCGTTGACAGAAACAGAACTTGGTATTGTACGTCATGGAACTGCAGGCGAGGCAATTATTCAGAGAGACCAACTTCTGGCAGCCCTGTGCGATTTTGATCATCTTTTTCCTGGCAACGGACAGAGTATTGCTAACGAACCGGGTCAGGGTTGGACCTATGATGCTCACTGGCTTATGCCACGAATGGGTACCGGCTGGCGTCAATCCTACACAGCTGACGAATACGGTGAGGGTGGTTATGCCCAGTGGCCGGTTGATATGCAGAATCACATCGTTTCTGTTCCGGACGGTCAGGAAGTAACCCTTGAAATGGTACAGCAAAACGCTCTCGCTATCAAGGATAACGCGGCATATTACACAACCGGTAAACTGGATAGCAAAAAGAACCTGATCAAAAACGGGTCCGGAAGTTCTTCCAGCAAGCCAGGAAGCGATGATGGAGATGAGGATCTCGACAATGACGTGGATGATTCCGATGATACTGGGGCCTCCAACATTAAAAAAACCGGTCAGAACACCTACTACATCAACATGTCCGAATGGTTCTACAATAATGCCGCATCATTAAAATTGTGGAACGGACAAATGTGGCAGAACCTTTCTGTTCTGGATCAGACACCAGTACAGATCGGCAGCTGGACCATACAAGGACATCCAGCATCCGGAGACACGGCTCCATATTTTGAAGCGACTTATAACGGCACCGGTACGGCTCCGGCATTGTACGGATATTTTGAAATCCCAAAAGGATCGTTTGTATCCGTTGAGGACACAACCTGGGATTCTCCGTTGGATTTTGCTGCGGATATCATGGAGGTGTATAAATGCGCGCTTTGTCCAACAAACCGCCGACCTACAGATAAACACCAAACATTTGTGAAAGTACATCAGCTTCCTTTGGCAAACACCTACCCGTGTTTCGTCCTTGGCGCGAGCACAGACCCGAACCCGTTCCCAACTGAACTGCATTTCTGTGTATTTCGCCACCAGGAAGACTGGCAGACCGACTACAACGTGCAGCTGGATAAAAAGGATTATGAGACAGGCGAGCCGCTGGAAGGTTCCGTGTTCAACCTGTACGAGAAATTCGACGATCAGGACGAGATCAATACAGACAATGACGGCGCTGTTCAGCTTTACGAAGGATCTGAGTCCGGCGAATATCCGGACAATGACTGGCAGTCCGGGTACACCTCGTCACCGGTTCTGTGGGATGATTTCCGCAAAGTAAACTCCTACACCACGGATGGAAACGGCCATATCGAGACGGATGTACCAAAAAACTATCATTATGAAAAGACATACTGCGATGGTCACCCGGCACCGAAATTCACGGCGGTTCCGGAACTGGAATCCGATCCGGAAACCGGAGAGGATAACAGCGACGAAGTGAAAGCAGCAAAAGAACAGAACCGTGCTGCAGCTAAAAAATGGATCGGTTACTATGAAGGTTGCCAGGAAAAAGCAGAAGAGCGCGACGGTGTTCATTTCCACTGGCTCGGTGATGGTGTGGACGAAAGCAAGATCCGCGAGATTGCCGGAAGCGGCGGAGACGAAGACACCACACCGAACGGCGGACCGACCGAATGCTTTGATAAAGAAGCGTCCTATGAAGGTTCCGGCTGTAAGCAGGATACTGAGGACACCTATGACAAGTTCATTTCCTTAAAATATACCTACACCTGGAAAGAGGAAAAAGCCAGAGAGGGATATATCGTCCATGACATCCATACGGATGACGTTCTGATCGAAGCAATCACCACCGATTCTTCCCAGAACGGTGCAAATTCCACGTTCGCGATCGGCGATGAGAAATACGACAAGTTCATCACCATCAATGACAGCGTGAATGCACCTGTCAGCGCGGGTGGAGATGATGAAGGCAGCACTACCATGCTTTCCCTGTTGTCTTCCGCATTCGCGGTGGATACAGATGAAACCGATGATAACAGTGCATACATGCTGGAGCCGTATATCCGCGAAGATTACGGTTTTGAAAAGACCGGCTTCAGTGCTTTTAAGGAGAAGATCCTCGACGCAGTCAAATTCCTGACCGGTTCCTTTGCCACCCCTTCCAACGCAACGGATTCCGAAGCAGAAGAGGATGAGGACGACAACATCACCGTCCCGGATCTCGACTTGTTTGGAAAAGCAGAGAATGTCGGCACAGCAATCAAAGACGGTGTTTCCGACCTGCTGACAATCAAGGCATATGCGGCAGAAGTGACTTCGGCAGAAACAGAAGAGATCGTATCTGCAGAAACCGAGACGGAAACTGCTGAAGGAACAGAAGCAGAGACAGAAAGCAAAGAAGCCGAAAAAGAAAAACAGACAGAAGCATCGGTAAGCAGCGAAACAACCGTTGCTGTGGAAAAAGAAACTTTCGCATCTGCGGAAACACCGGCGCCGACTGAAGAGAGTGCAGAAAACAAAACACCGGAAAAGAAATCCTTCCTCGCTTCCATTCTGAACTTCCGCGGCCTTTCCGCAGAGGACAGCATCAGCCTCGCATCCGATGACGATGATGACGGCGATGGAGATGGCGGTTCGGACGGTTCTGCAGATTTTGAGTCCGTATTTGAAAAAGCATTTACCGATGCACAGACCGATGATTTCGAAGTGGAGCTTGGCCCGGAAGATAACTGGTCCCACTGCGACGACCGCGACAGTGAAGGAAACGCATGGCGCGTTTACGACCATCGTACGGAAGGTGAGATTCACTTCAATAAACGTGACCTGAACCTTGACAATGCACAGTCTGAGCAGTTCGATTCCTACGCCCAGGAAAACGGTGACGGTTCCCTGGAGGGCGCCGTATACGGTCTGTTTGCGGATGAAGATATTGTGCATCCGGACGGCAAGACTGGCACGGTCTATAAAGAGGGCGATCTTGTGGCGGTTGCAACAACCGACCGCAACGGCGATGGTTCCTTCATGGCCTATACGGAAGCGCCGGGAGTGGTGTACAACTACAAGACCGGTAAGATCGAAAAAACTGCCTGGTACGACAGCGCGCCAAAGAACCGTTTCCGTGAAGATGCAAAGCCGATCGAAGAAGAAAACCACGCAGTGGTCAACGACTTCCATGACACCAGCTGGACAGTGGATGACTACACAGATGACAAAGGAGAACACATTATCGCCGGCCGCACGGAGCGCGTGTATGACGCCAACGAGGAGAACAACGGCAACAGTTGGATTGGTAGACCGCTGATTCTCGGTAAGTATTATATTAAGGAACTTTCCCGTTCCGAAGGATACGAGCTGTCCGTAAACGGCAAGGCAAATGCCTATACCAACTATGATCCGGAAAATCCAGATTCCGTTTATGAAGTAAACCGCGCGGAAGACGGAAAGGGAACCGTTTCCGTATCCAGAAACCTTTATATCAACGGACAGGAAGCAATCGGCGCCGAGAATGAGCCGTTCTTTAACGTGACTTCCGATGGAACCGCGGCAAACGGTGGATTTGATATTGTGGTTTCCAAACTGCCGGAGGGTACCGAATTCTACCGTCAGGATTCCCTGTCCACACAGGAAACAACAAAACAGCAGATCGGATGGGAAGTAGTCAATAAGACGGATGCGAACGGCAACATTATTTATAAGAGAGCATCCTCCGATACATCTGACCCGATCTATGTCGGCGATGGAACTTATACGACACTGACCGAAAAGATTCCGGCAACGATCGGAGCAAATAATGTGGCCGTGAAGAAAAAGAGAACCTTCAGCCAGGAGAAGATTGATAACTTCCTCCGTGGAAATTCCGCAGTAAATCCAGACGGGACTGTGTATTATCCGGATCAGGTACGTCTTTCCAGGGTATGGAGCTCCAATGACTGGGGACTCATGAAAGCCAAACTGGAGACTGCGATCCGCGGCGGCGGAAGCGTCACAACACCATCTACCTATGTAAACGGCAAGAAAACCTTTTCATCGGAAAACTATTCCGTTTACTCCCGCGGTGTCCGCAAGGGCGAAGTGGATATTTACGGTGTTTCCGGCGTAAACCCGGGCGAAATTGCAAAGACGACGGCATATGGTCCGCAGATCGTAAAGGTCACCATTAGTAAAGCGGCAAACGGACAGGCTTTAACCACGGAAGATATGATCCGTAACCTGATCCAGTACTACATTGACAATCCGCAGTATAACTTCGGCGGACTTGACAGCTACCAAGAGCATTCTGACCGTGTGGATCTCTATCTGTACGCATCCGATCTCTACACAACGGATGGTGCATTCGCAACCGTATCGGATGACGGCAATGGATACGACATCTATGTACGGAAAGAATTTGTTCCGGATGACACAAACTTTGAGCCGTACTATGTTTATGTGAAATATACCGAGGATGGAAACGAAGATGATGCGTTCGGTTACTACACCAATTTAAAAACCGCGACATCCGGCTCCTACACTTACTTAAATGCCATGTGTACACCGGACTCCGTTGTGAACGGGGATGGAAGCATCATGACCAAATATGCAACCAGACCGAAGTATTACAAGAAAGGCGAATTCGTATATGATAAGGATGGCAACAAGGTTCCGGAGACCGAACGTGTACCGAAATACGGCGATGTGACATCCAATGTATTAAAAACCCAGTGGGCCAAACTGGACGCCGCTTATGATGCAGCAACCGGAAACTATGTGATCCACATCGACATGCCGTACACGGATTCCTACGGAAACGTACAGACCGATGCAGATAAAACACTGGACATCGCACTGAAGGCGGTATGCCCGAAAACCAAACATACACTGACCCAGGATGACTGGGAGGCGCTTTCCAGGGATGACCAGGAACGCCTGCAGCCGGGCGATCAGGTATCCAGCGGATTTTATGAAGTGGAAGCATTAAATGCCAAGGCTTCCGTATATTTGGACTATGCAAAGAAACAGGAAGCAAAAAAAGGCACGTACGTGGCTGATGCCGAACTGACCTATCCGGGGCAGGATAAGACCTTCCAGGATGGAACCGGCACACCGGGGCATGGCACTATTGAGACCCCGATCCCGGTACAGGAGCGTCCGATCCGCCAGAAAGTCAAAGTATTCAAGGATATCCAGACCCTGAAAGAGCCGAAGAACGTATGGTACTGCTTAAACTGCGGCGCCGAGAACGAGGACGGCAAGGACACCTGTGATACCTGTGGCCATGAGCGCACCACAGAAGAGACAAAGATCATTAAATACGCACATGATACCTATTCCGCCGTGCATGCGGAAAACATTTCCGCCAAGAGGGATGCCGGTCTGTACGATATAGCAAAAGACTGGCTGGCGAAACTGATGGGCGGCGAAGTGGACGGGGAATCCGCAACAGATATCCCGAACTTCCGCTTCAAGGCATACTTAAAGAGTAACCTGGAACGCCTCTACCGCGATGAAGATGGAAACATCGTCTGGATGGACCGCAACGGCAATGTCATGACTCCGCAGTACGAGGATACAAACGGCGATGGAAATTACGACACCTTTACCTGGAAATATGCGGATGCCTACAATGGAAAGACCGTAGATTTCCCGGAAAAGGACAAGACAAACGGTACGGCGTTGGATTCAGCCAACGTCCAGAAGATCTACACGGAGATTCCGCATAAGGAAGGTTCAAAGACCACTTCCGCAAGGGCAAACAACGTGTGGGCCGAGTATGGGAACCCGCAGACCGGCGGTTCCTATGAGATGGGCGAAAAAGAAGAATTCTCCACATCAGAGCGTACGGATGCGGCAGGCAACCCTGGTGATGCTTCCGGCGAGGCAGTAAGAACGGGAGCTTCCCTGTACCAGTACACCGGAAAGAATACCGATGTGGCAGAAAGTGACCGTATCCACGATACGGAGAATGCCGCAAACAGCCCGACCAGACTCCTGGAAACCACGCTCCATACCGTAGAAGACGGAACCGGAACCAGGGATGTGGAAGAATATAACTACGAGAAATTTTTCGACGCCGTACAGGCAGCCAATACCGACATCTGGGATGACGACATGCATTCCACCTTTACGGGCAATGCCATGGCGAACTATCCGGGGCAGCACTGGTTTGAGACATTCTATGAGAAGTACCAGAAGGATGACACAGAACCGGGACATACCATGGAAAATACGGACGGTACTGATCAGGACGGTACCGCGGGCGGAGACCATGATACCTCTTTCAAGCCGTTCCGCTGGATCCGCGAGAAAGTCTTCGGTGACCGCGCGGATTATGAAAAGTATCCGGCAGAGCAGAACGGTGTCAACATAGAGACTGTGATGAGCACTTCCGATTACGCAAGGGCCAATGCCGAAGCATCCGATGCGGTACGTCAGTTCGCAACCAAATGGTATTTAAAACAGGAAGCCGCGAAGTTGATGACCAATAATGGAAACGACGAGAATATTTCTGCGGATAACGACGAAACCATTAAATATGATGAGGAAGTTTACGACCACGCTTTGTTTGAGGCAATTGCGAAATCCTACAACTACTTAAAGCCGTTCTACACCTACGACCTTGACACCATTTACAGTGTTGAGTGGGACAGTGCGGAAAACGGTGGTTCTGATTCCGATGTAACGACCTTGTCCATTGATTTTGATGATGGAGATGAGCACAGCGCGATATCCGCATATCTGCCGTATGGTACCTATGTAATCGTGGAACAGCAGCCTGCAAGACGGGACGGTTCCGTAAATGACTGGGAGAACAGAAGCTACAGCATCGAGAAACCGAAGGAAGTCCTGGTACCGAGCCTGTATGACGCAGGAGAAAGCAATGATACCACGGATAATTACAACGCACATTACAGCTACGATGAGACCATGCCGACCGAAGAACAGGCAAAGGCAGCCAATTACATGATCCGTTTCGGCGAGGAATGGTCTGATGAAGCGGCGAATGCCGGACAGGATGAACGCCACTACGTCATCCGTGCCCACAACTATTACGGTGATTACGAGATTTATAAGTACGGTCTTGATATTGACCTGTTAAACAGTGGGGAACGCGGTTATGATGGCATTCATTATGGGGATTCATTCCTGTATAACGGCTGGAAATACACCCAGGAAGAGACTGATCCATTAAAGGACTATTACGACACGGAACACCGCGGCGAAGCAGGAACCGCAAAGATTGGCACGGAGAACGGTGGGAATAACGTTTCCGATTATATGGCCATTGACCGTACGGACGGAGCGGACACCGCAAACGGAACGAACTATGACGGGAAAGTGCTGCAGGATCGTTTCTTCTACGCGGGCATATCCGAAGACCGTGGTGCCGCCAATGATGTCATGTACAAGGGTGGACAGACGGATGACAACAATGCATCCGGTATGCAGTGGAAAGACGGTGTGGTTTCCATGACCGGCGAGCTGACTGCTTATTCCGGACGCTATGCCCAGATGCTTGTACCGTGGACCGTAACGGAACCGGCGGACGCGAAAGCCTATGACGCTTCCAAATTCAATGGTTATGCGGATGTCAATGAACGGAATGGTTTCTTCACCACTTTCCTGCGGATCAACAAGACGGACTCCGAGACCGGCGAATACATTCTGCACGATGATGCGATTTTCGCACTCTACGCAGGAAGCCGCTACCAGAGTTTTGAGGAGATCGAGGAAGATGCAAAACTCATCACGGATACAACGGAGCGGGAGAAGTTCCTGGCACAGTTTAAACCAGGCGATGCAAAGTTCTATCTGCAGGATACCATGATCGAAGGCAGTATGGAATTCTTAAAAGCCATGGGTGCCCATGACATCAAGGCAGCAGCAAGAGGAAGAAGTATCGTGGAAACCTCCACTGGGGCCGGCGAGACCTATACTGGTATCGTTCCGAAAGGAACTCCGATCTGTGTGGAGAGCGAACGCATCATGCTGACGGATAAAATCGGAAACCGTACCGGTCAGATGACCGTCTACTCCACCATGAACGACGTGGAAGTGACAACGGAAGAAAATGCAGATGCAAAAGAGTATGTAAACCAGAATACCGGTTATTTTGTAACACCGCAGCCGATCGGGGCAGGCGTATACGTTCTGGCCGAAATCAAGGCACCGGCGGGCTACGTCAGAAGCAAACCGGTCGCATACGAGGTATATTCCGATAAAACCAGCTATTACGTGGACGGCGATATGTACAGCAAGACCGACGCGGTACGCTACGAAGGAAATTTACTGACAGACATCAATTATAAGCATTAAAGAAAAACCGTCCGGCGTGGAAACATGTCGGGCGGTTTTCCATACCAAAATCCTGGAATTTCCATCCATAATTAGGACATCAAAATTAAAGGAGGAACGATCATGTTGTTCAAAACAGGGATCAGACGAGTGACAGGGCTTTTGTTATCCACAGCTCTGATATTTGGTAACATCGCGCCAAGCATGACTGCCTATGCCGTGGATGCGCAAAGGCCCGTCAATCCGGACGGAACAACGCCGAACGGAAACAAACCACAGGATACCATCAACACGGAGGGAACATACATCAATGATACCCCTGCGCGCCTACAGGTATCTAAGGTAAAAACAGAAGTGGGCGGCCATGAAGGCATCGCTCCGGATAAGACGGACGCACCACAGAAAAACACAGTCACCTATAAAATTTCCGGTCGTGTGGAAGGTGCGGCCGCAGATCTGCTGCGGGATTACGGCGCAGACCACATCGAGCTGGCTTATTCTTCAAACAATGCCTATCTGGGTTACGGATGGCTCAAGGGTACCCTGGAATATCTCATGAACCGGAAGGCACAGGGGCTCAATGAGACCATGCAGATCATGTATAATGCCCAAGGCGTGTTCGAAGGCTATGCCTATGTAACACGGACATTGGAAACTGCAGACGATGCCAACCGCTACGTTGCCGGTGCCGAAATGGCGCTGTATGATGCCGTGGAGATCTTCCGTAATCCGGAAGTAACCAGGGACGGGGAATACTATGGGGAAGATGATCGTTTCACCGGCGTAACCGTTGTCCGCGACTCCGGTTCCAATAACGTCACCAGTGTTTACGTGAATAAGGGACATGCCGGAAACCAGACTATGTACGTCCTTCAGAAAGAGGATGGAAGCAAGATCGAGATCGACAGTACCGGTAAAGTAGTGGACGATAACTACAACTACCAGGACGAGATCAATGACTCCGGCGACGGCGTATGGATCGCAAAAACCATCGAACGCGAGGACACCCCGATCCTGTTTTACAGCCTGGATAACCTTCATGTGACTTCCAATGATGAATACACATCCATTGGACTGACCAATACTTCCAAAGTGGACGAAGTATACGGCGCGGAACGATACAATAAAGCGAATGCGCTGTATGGTTTTGACAAAGACGGAAACGTGGTAAACATTGATCAGAAGGACGAGCGTGATTTTTCCATTTATGCGTATGAAGCTGGAAGTGCACGCCCGGTCTATGAATTTGTCGGCGGCGATTTTAACGAGATCAGATACAGCCTGCCGAATAAGACCATCCGGGTCGGCAAAGACACCGTCATGTACCACCTGGACGAGGACGGCAACCGTGACGCCATGGTAGATCCGCAGACCGGTATTGCGTATATTGAGGAAAAGATCGAACCGCAGGCAGGCCACGACAATATCCATGATGTCAACGATACGGACAGTACGGAAAATACCAAGTTATTCGTCTGGCCGGTCAATGTCTTTTATGACGGTTCCGGTGCGAGCCAGGGCAATCAGTCCGGTTCCCGCACCTTCCAGAAGATCCTGACCACCAGAATCGCTACCATAAATGCGGATACCGCGCAGGAATATACCACCGGAACATTGAATGGCGCTTCTTTTGAGAAGAGCATGAACCCGGTTCTGGATATTTACGGGCATCCGGTCTACTACCGGAAATCCGATAAAACCTACGTCAAAGGCGAAGACCGCTATGACTATGACGGTGATGAGTACATCGGGTATACCTACAAAGACTCCCTTGATACCGAAAATGAGAACGCTTATAAAATCAATGACCATAAAACCCTGTACAACGGGGATGATGATAATCCGTTTGACCAGAGTACCCATTACCAGTATTCGGACAAACAGAATGTGAAAGTAACCATCGACATGGATGGAAACTATATCGTAAACGGAAAGAATACCGTTCCTGTCCCGGTAAGGGAAAACCATGTGTTTGCCGGATGGCTGATTGAACCGAACCGCCTGACCGCGAAAAAAACAGCAGTAGCGCGCTGGCAGAATGCGGATGGAAGCGGCATGGATGAAATCGAGAATGCCCAGTGGTATTCCGACCGCGCAGCAACCGGAAAAACGGAGACCGTTACCGTGACCTTTGACGCAAACGGCGGTGAGTTTAAGAGTGGTTCCGGTGACATCCATTCCACGGATAATCTGCTTTACCGCAGACTCGGCGACGCCTATCTGATGGAAAACGTATGGACAACTGGAGAAAATACTCCGAATGACCCGTTTGACACCCAGAAAGTGGATACCGTGGAAAACACTGCAGATGGAAAGAACACCATCAGTGCTGACGGGAAAACCGGAAATGATGTATATTCCGATACCAAATCCGGCGGACAGACTGACATGTTAAAGCGTGTCAACCAGGGCACCTACATCATGGAAGAGCGTAAAGCCCCGGACGGCTACGCAAAAGGGCTGCCGGTCGGCGTGACAGTCAATGAAAGCACGGATGTACAGACGGCAGAAATGACCGATACCACCGTCAAAACAGAGTTCATCAAAGTGGATGCCCCGGATGGTTACGAAAAAGATCTGTATGTAAACGGCGAGCAGGAAAAGAACGATGCCGGTGCGGCCGTAACCGTAAAGGAAACAAAGGGACAGTGGTATTTTAAGCACGTGAACGGTGCGGTTCTCGCATTAAAAGCTGCGGATACCAAAACAAAGAAAAGTTTCAGCGACTGGGTCAAGGTAACCGGCAATAAAGAGATTACGAAAAAAGAAGAAAACGGTTCCTGGTATCTGGAATTCGATACCTCATCCCCGCTGTTCTTAGAGGGCATCCCGGCCGGAAACTACACCGTAACCGAGGTTAAAACCCCAGATGGCTACGTAACCATGGAACCGCAGAATCTGACCATTACCGGGGAAAGCGGCGTGCAGATCTTCGGCATGACCGATGAGCATACCAGACTGGAAATCGAGAAGTTCTATTATGATGGTATGCAGAACCGTCATATGCCGAATACCAACCGAGCAGGCCTGTCCCTGATCGACCAGGACGGCAATACCGTGGCGGAATGGAAAACGGATGATCTTTCCGATTATACCAACAACACGGAAAAGAAAACATCCACATCTGTGTGGACACGCATTGCGAATTTCTTCACCGGCAAATCCGCAAAGACAAGTTTTGTGGAAAGTTTTACGGAACAGGTTCAGAATGGAAATACGGACATGACGCAGTTTTCCTGGGAAGTAACCAGGGAAGCAGTGCGCTCCGGCGCTTCCACTGCTGAAAAGGAGATCTGGATCATTTCCGACGGCACAAGAATCACCTGCCTGTCGGGGAATGCGCCGGACGATGCGCCGGAGGCATTCCGTGAGGCATATGCAAAGAGAAACCAGGAAGAAGGAAGCTTTACCTATCAGGAAACTATGTCAGCGGAAAAGGACGAAGCTGCCTCCAGAACCCTGTCCGACCAGGTATGGAATGTCAGCAACGGCACCAGAATGCACATCAGTATCTATCCGCTTAATGACGGAAATGAATCCGGCAGCCAGGCATACGGCGTTTCCTTCGGTTTTAACTACACCGACGGATATACAGGAAAATATGCCAATATGGTGACCTATGATACGGTTGACGGTATGCACCGCTTTGATTACATCCCGGAAGGCAACTATATCCTCCGCGAGACCGAAACTCCATCCGGCTATGTGACCGCCGCCGATAAGCAGGTAACGGTTGAAAACATGGATGCCGTTCAGAGATATACCTTAGAGAATAAAGAGAAACAGCTGTCCGTTGCAAAAATCGGGCAGAAAGATCAGACATACTACACCGGGACCCAGAATGGTTCCGCGCTCAACGAGGAAGATGCACAGCATGCCGCAGTCATCCCGGGAGCTTCCATGAACCTTTATTACAGCGAAACCGAGATTGCGGATTATGAAACCGCTTTTGCAGACGGTAATGTCCCCGGCGGTGCAGTCCTGGCGGAAAGTTTTGAAACCGGCAAGGATGGCGTTTATACGGAAGCGGAATATAAAGCGGAACTGATCCGGAAGGACCAGATCGGCGACTACCGCCCGCACACGGTAACGGACTTAAAGAACGGCTATTATTATCTCGTGGAGGTTTCCGCTCCGGCATATTATGAAACAGCGCCGGTACAGGAAATCCATGTGACGGATTTAAGCACAGCGGATGCTCTGACCGGAATCCGCGTTGTGGATAAACCGCTCCCGGTTGCCGTAAAGGTTGTGAAGAAAAACAAAGAAGGAAGCCCGCTGGCCGGCGCGACTTTTTCTGTGAAGAATAAAACCCTTGGTGGCATCGAAGTGGGTACAATGACCACAGACGCAGACGGCAACGCAGCGTTAAACATTACCGATACAGCACGCTTTGCAGCAGATGGAAAACTCGACCCATATATCTTTACGATCACAGAGGTCAGCGCTCCGGCCGGGTACACGTTGGACCCGACCATCCATGAATTTACCATGGACACCAAAAAAGTGGACGGCGGTTCCGCAGCCATTATGGTCAACGCAAAAGATGCCGCAATCAAGGACGGTATCCTGACCGTAACGGATGAAGAGTCCCAGCTGACAATTTCAAAGGCTGATTTTAAAGACGGCACCGCGGTACCTGGGGCAAAACTGGTCATTTATGAAGCAGTACAGGAAAACGGAACCTGGAAGAGCAATGGAAAATCCATAAAAGAAGACTGGACCTGGAATGTAAAAGAAAACGAAAAAACCCATGCAGTCACTGGACTGACCGCTGGCGGAACTTATGTCCTGCGTGAGGAAGAGGCTCCGGCGGGCTACACGAAATCCAATGATATGTTCTTCCAGATCTCCGCGGATGGAACCGGAATTAGCAAGACCTGGTATGATCCGAAAGAACAGAACATGATCGACTTTACGGCAGACAATACAGGCGCTGTGGAAAGCGTGACCTTTACAACCCATTCAGTACTCGGAACCTATGTCGTGCTTGAGGATTTGACGGACGGCACGGAGAAAAACCTCGGTACCTTAAAGACCGGCGTTTTAAACCTTTCTTCCGATAATGTAATGGACGGAAACCGCTACCGCGCATCCGAGTATGTAAAATACACAAATGGAGCGACGGACCGATTAAGCACCACAACATTCAATGCCAAACTGTATCATGACTGGATGCAGATTGATCTGAACGACACAGTGACCGGGCTGAACGTGGATGTCATGGATGCAGACGGAAACCCGGTTGTAACCTACGCCCCGGACGGGAATGGCACTTATACCGTTGCCAATCCGCTGGAGGCTGACCCAAATGAACTGACGGTTGTGCGCAGCCTGACCAGCACAAACGGCGTAGACCATGCGGCGGCGCAGCCGGGAAAACAGATCCGTTACCGTATCACCTATCACGGCGCAGGCCAGGATGTGATTCTGGTTCCTGCAGACGGACTGACTTATTTAAGCACGGATGACTTAAAAAAGGACGGCTCCGGCTATTATAAGGCAACGACAGAAAAAGAAGATGGAAGCTATACCATTGTTGCTGAAATCGATGACAATGCATCCGGCTATATCAATCAGAAGATCTTCATCGGAGAAAGAAGCTATTCTTATCTGAACGTGGTTGCTGTCAATAAGGGTAGCGGTCTGTTTGAGAATACTTCCAAACTGGTGCTGACAAACGTTGTTTCCGGTACCCATCTGGAAAATGAGAATGCGGAGTTTACATACCATGTGACTCTGACTGGAGAAAATGGGGAAGCACTGGATGGATTATACGATTATCGCACGCGTTACTCTGACGGCGTGTTCCGTGCAGCGGGAAAAGAGACGGATTTTACCGTAACCTTAAGCGGCAATGATTTCCTTCTGATCAATGACCTGCCGTACAATACGAAGTACACAGTAACACGCATCGTGGCAGATAATGATCCGTTTACGGTTGCAAGTCGCAATACAGAAGGAAAAACTTCCAAAAATGCCGTAACCAATGTACTTTTTACCAATACAAGAAATGAGACCAGCAAACGTACTGTATTCCAGAAGAATACGGACTACACATTAAAGGAGAACCTGCTGTTTGCAAAAGCTGAGCCAATGGTCCTGAACCAGTACGAGTTCAGCTTCGGCGAAAAATGCCAGGTCAAGAACGTGACCATGCTGAATAAGAAAACAGAGGTATGGTTCACCAAAACAGATTGGACAGACTGCGAAGAACTGGAAGGGGCAACCTGCCGCATCACGGATGAGGACGGAAATGTTCTGATTGATGAACTCGGAAACCCAATGGAATGGGTATCCGCAAAAGAACCGAAAAAATTCACCGGTGTGCTGGAAGCCGGCAAAACCTACCGTTTCCATGAGGAAAAGGCTCCGGACGGCTACGGATATTCCGAAGATGTGACTTTTACGGTTTCCGAAGACGGAACCATTGATAAGGTTGTCATGCAGGATAAGCCGACCGTTGTTTCCTTCTCCAAGGAAGACTTTGCCGGAGCGGAAATCCCAGGCGCATCCTGTGAGCTGAAGGAATTAAAAGAAGACGGAAGCAGCAAGCTGATCGACGCCTGGGTATCCGGTACAACACCGTATACCATTGAGGGAAAGCTGACACCGGAAAAGACCTACGCATTCCATGAGGAAGGCGCGCCGGATGGATACACCTACTGTCTTGACATCGTGTTTACCCTGGACCGTGACGGAAATGTCAAAAATGCCCACTATGTCAATGAAAACGGCGAGACCGTGGTTTATGATGAGGATGGTAATCCTTCCGATATCGTCGTAAGAACCGATGAGAGTGGCATGGAAACTTACTGGAACGGGGAAGTACAGGTAACCCGCCAGGGAGACAACATCGTTGGAAATAACGGGGAAATCCTTGTAAAAGGTGCAAAAAAAGAAATCGAAGTTGCTGACAATATTCTGAAAATGAAAGATGCTCCGTTTGATACCGCCTTACGTAAGGAAGACTTTGCTGGAAAAGAACTGCCTGGAGCCCTCTGTGTGATTTCCCGTGTCAATAAGGACGGAACAACCACCCAGATCGACCGCTGGGTTTCCGAAGAAGGAAAAGATCACGAGATAGGAGAAAAGCTGTCTGCAGGAGCGACTTACCGCTACCATGAGGAAAAAGCTCCGGATGGATACGGATTCTCCCAGGATATCGAGTTTACGATTGACCGCAACGGTCACATTGAAAGCGCTCATTATGTGGACAAAGATGGTAACAAACTTCTGTATGATAAGGAAGGATACCAGACCGATATCATCGTGAAGGAAGACGGTACATTTGAAAAAGACGGCAAACCGGTCACTGTAAATGAAAACGGCGACGCAGTGGATGAAAACGGAACCCTGCTTGCGTGCGGAGTAAAATCCGACATGCAGATCAAGGATAACGTGATCATCATGAAAGATGCACCGACCGATATCCATTTTGACAAAGTGGATTCCACAACCGGAAAGAGTCTGGCAGGCGCCGTGCTTCAGGTCATTGATAAGAACGGAGCGGTTGTTTCCGAATGGACAACCGATGAAACAGGCGCATTTGATTTAAAGGCAACCCTGGTTGCAGGAGAATCCTATACCCTGCATGAGAAAGAAACCGTGGATGGCTATTATTACAGCTATGACGTAACCTTTACCGTCAACCGCGACGGAAAACCGCAGACAGTACAGATGCGCAACCGCGAGATCAAGGTGGTAACACCGCCGGATGAATATCCAAAGGTAGAGCCGCCGACACCGGAAACACCGAACCCGGATTACACCATGGAAAAGGAACGCACTACACCGGCACCGGCAAAAGAAGGAACAAAGAAATTTGGCTTCTTTAAGGGAGACCGTGTGGAATATGACGTAACCATTGTAAATACCGGTTCCATGGATCTGACCATGGATGTGAATGATACATTTGAGAAGCCGGAGCTGTTCAGTACCCCGCAGGTGAAAGCCGTGAAATTCTACTTAAACGGCAGCGTGCGCCAGAATATGGAGTGCGGCAGCATCAACAGTATGAACGGTTCCGTGGCTAACATCACGATCCGCACCGGCGGCTATGCTGTGGTAACCTACGAAGCATATGTGCTGACGGATGAAGAGAACCTGTCCAATTCCGCCCCGGATGACGGACTGGGCTACTTAAATACCGCAACCACCACCAACGTCATCGGTAAATACTACGAATACAGTGGGGAAGACCATGACGGCGATGGCAAGGGAGATGAAAAGACCGAGGTAACCGTAACCAAAGAAGACTTCCCGAAAGAACTGGAAGATAAAAAAGACGATGCGAACACTCCGGTACAAAAACCGAATACACCGGAAAATCCATCCTACCAGATGGACAAGACCAGAATCAGCCCTGCAGCACCAAAGGCAGAGACCGATAAATTCGGCTTCCACCGCGGAGACACCGTTACCTACCAGGTACGGATCGTAAACACCGGTGATCTCCCGTTAAAGATGTTCGTAACGGATGCCTATGCGCCGTCCGTAAGCAAATACTTTACAACGCCGGTGATCACTGCCATTGAAGGTGAAGATATTTCTGCTGCCGGACACGGCATCGGAACGCAGACTGCAAGAATCCGTATTGAACCGGGCAAGGAAGCGGTCATCACCTATCAGGCAACCGTATCAGATACAGCACCGGAGCGTCTTTCCTGGACAGAAGCGGATGACGGAAGAGGATATCTGAATACCGCCAGAACCTATAATGTTCTTGCTGAAAAGCCGGACGGAACGGAAGGTGGCAAAGATGAATATCCGCAGATTCCGGATAAGGAAGATGACGCACACACCCCGGTACAGGCACCGGAGACCCCGGATAAACCTGGTACGCCGGATAAACCGGACGAAAAACCGGATACACCGGAACCGGATAAGAAAGTATACCCGATCATCTGGCTGTTAAAAGACAGCGTGGACGATCCGGAACACATTCTTCCAGGCGGAACCTTCCAGGTGCTTTCCGAAGATAAATCGGAAGTCCTGATCGACAACTTTACCATGGACGGCACCTGGCAGGAATGGGATGTGGTACTGAAAGCAGACCATACTTACTGGCTGCATGAAGTGACTCCTCCGGCAGGCTATTCAAAAGCCGAGGACGTAAAATTCACCGTCGGCCATTACGGAGAGCAGGTGGAAGCGGCCATGACGGATAAACCGACCGATGTTGATATCCGCAAGGTGGACGCTGTCACAAAGAAACCTCTGGCCGGAGTCCTACTGCAGATCATTGACAGAAACAACCAGGTCGTTAAGGAGTGGACAACGGACGCAGGCGGCGAGTTCATCGTAAGCGGAGAACTGATCGCAGGCGAAGAATATACGCTCCATGAGGTAGAGACCATTGACGGGTACTACTACAGCTATGACGTGAAATTCACCGTCAATGAAAACGGAGACCGTCAGACCGTTACCATGAAAAACCGACCGATCGTTGTGGTCAATCCGCCGGATGAGAACCCGCCGGATCACGTACCGGAAGGCAAGGAACCGAAATACGAGATGGAAAAAGAGCGTGTAACGGAAGCTCCGGAGAAAACCGGAACGGACAAGTTCGGTTTCTTTAAGGGCGATATCGTAACATACGACGTCACTATTAAGAATACCGGTTCCACGACTCTGACCATGGATGTGGATGATGCCTTTGAAGAACCAGAGCGTTTCACAACTCCGGAAGTTGACGCAGTACGTTTCTATGGTCTGACCAGTGGACGTTTAAACAGCTCCATGGGTACCTTAAATAGCGTGAACGGCTCCAAAGCCAATATCACGCTGAAAGCCGGCTCTTACGCAGTGGTCACCTATAAAGCTACCGTCCTGACGGATAAAGAGAACCTGTCCAATTCCGCACCGGATGACGGACTGGGCTACTTAAATACCGCAACCACCACCAATGTCATCGGTAAGTATTATGAATATAGCGGCGAGGACAAGGACGGTGACGGCAAGGGGGATGAAAAGACCGAAGTAACCGTAACGAAAAAAGATTACCCGGATGAACTTGGAGACAAGAAAGACGACGCAAATACTCCGGTACAGAAACTGGATAAGGAATACCCTTCCTACAACATGGATAAGAGAAGAGTGGAAGATGCACCTGCCAAGGGCGATACCGGAAAATTCGGATTTAAACCTGGTACGGCCGTAAGCTATGAGGTCCGCATCAAAAACACCGGCAGCATGCCGTTAACCATGTATGTAACCGATGCCTATGCACCGGAGATCAGCAAATACTTTAAGGATTTGAAGATTTCCGAAATCCGCGGCGAAGACCTGTCGGAATACGGCGAAGGAGTCGGATACCAGGTTGCGAAGATCCGAATCGAACCGGATGCGGAAGCAGTTGTTGTCTTCCAGACAGTCATCACCAAAGATGCGGCAGAGCGTTTGTCCAACGCAGCAAAAGATGATGGACTTGGTTACTTGAATACCGCACGCACCTACGGTGTCAAAGCTGAAAAACCGGACGGCACCACAGGAGATTCCAAAGAATATCCGGGAATCGGAGATAAGGAAGATGATGCGCATACCCCGGTACAGGGAGATAAGCCGGAACACGAAACACCGGATTACCCGATCATCTGGCTGTTAAAGCACAGCGTCGGTGACCCGGATCATATCCTGACAGGCGGTAAGTTCCAGATCCTGTCGGAGGATAAGAGCGAAGTGCTGATCGACACCTTTGAAATGGAAGGCATCTGGAAGGAGTGGGATGCAGTACTGAAAGCAGACCATACTTACTGGCTGCATGAGGTAACTCCGCCGGATGGTTATACTGCTGCGGAAGACGTGAAATTTACCGTCAGCCACTACGGCGAAAGCATGGAAGTTCCGATGAACGATGAAGGAACCAAAGTAACACTGACCAAAGAGAATTTTGCCGGACAGGAAGTGCCTGGTGCTTACTGTGAATTAAAGAAAGTGGGCAAAAACGGCGAACTGACCACAGTAGATGCATGGAGAAGCACGGATGTACCGCATGTATTACAGGAAAAACTGGTTGCTGGGGAAACATACCGCTTCCACGAGGAAAATGCGCCGAAGGGTTACAATTACTCCGAGGACATTGAGTTTACTGTTGGAAAGGACGGTACTGTATCGGATGCTCACTACGTGGATAAGAACGGCAACACCTTACTGTATGATGAAAACGGCTATACCACATCCATTACCGTAAAACCGGACGGCACCCTGAAAAACGGAGAGACAACCGTGACCATTGACGGAAACGGCAATGCTGTACTTCCGGATGGAACCGTACTTGCCAAAGGCGTACAGAAAGACATTCCGGTTACGGACAATGCGATCCATATGAAAGACGCGCCGACCAAGATGCGTTTCCTGAAGGTAGACCGCAATGGAACCGCTGTCAGGGGTGCAAAGCTGGTACTCCGCGCAGAAAACGGTGACGTAATTGATGCATGGGAGACCAATGGGAACCCGCATGACGTAGAAGGCGTCCTGGATGTTGGTAAGACATATACGCTGGAAGAGGATACCGCGCCGACCGGCTACTATAAGGCAGACCCTGTAACCTTTACTGTTACCAATTCGCCGGAAACACAGGTAATCCGCATGGTCGATGAACCAACAGAAATCAAAGTAGTGAAGACGGATGAAAACGGCAAGGAATTAAGCGGTGGTAAATTCTCAATCATCCGCAAGGATAACGGGGAAATTGCCGTGCCGGAATTCAGTCTGGATGGTTCCCTGCAGTTTACGGAAAGACTGGAAGCTGGCGTCACCTACCTCTTCCATGAGATTGAGGCGCCGAGCGGATACCAGATCTCTTCGGATATGGAATTTACCGTGCCGGTCACAAAGCCTGGCAATATCCTTACCGTAACCATGGTGGACCATAAGAAACCGGGTGGCGGCGGCAGCCATGGCGGCGGTGGCGGCGGAAAATCATCCACGCCGACCGTTACTTTCCATAAATATGACGGAATGACCTTAAAAGCCCTGGAGGGAGCGGAATTTACCATTTACGATGCGGACGGAAAGGTTTACAAGACAGTGAAGACCGGACAGAGCGGATACGCTGCTGTATCGTTCGGGAAGACCGGAAAATACACTTACAAGGAAACCAAAGCTCCGGACGGATACGAGGCAAATGAAACCGTTTACGAACTGGAAATCACTTCTTCAACAAACCGCATGGAAAACGTGGCAAACTACGCAACACCGCGTACCGTAACGATCAAGAAAGCGGATGCGGAGACAGGAGAAGGCATCAAGGGCGTACGGTTCGAGATCACGGATGAATCCGGCAAGGTTGTATACAAAGGAACAACCGATGAATATGGCTTGATCAGCTTCAAACCGGGACAGTACGGCGCATATGCAGTAAGAGAAAACAAAGTACCAGATGAATACGAAATTTCTGATGGATACATCACATTTACCGTGAAGGCAAGCGGCGTGGAAGGTGAAACCACCTTCTATAACACCAAAAAGGACAAACCGAAACTTCCGGAGCCAGGCAAGAAAGGCTTCATTGATGCAACCTACAACAATGATGCCAACGGTTATGGAAACGGCTGGTTCGACCGTGACGGCAACTGGCACCCGTTTGCGGGAAAAGATAAGACCGGTGATTATTTCCCGTTCATGACTTTGTCCGCAATGCTGGCACTTGGCCTGATTGGATTTACAATGTCCAGAAGAAAGAAAGGAGAAAAGCATGCGCAGAACACTGAAAAATAGAACCTGCGCGGTCATCCTGGCCGGCACCTTCATTGCAGGGTGCCAGGCTGGAACCGCCTGGGCAGGTATGGCAGAAACGCTTCCCATGACCGGTACTGAAAGGGCCGCTGTGGTGGAACCAGCCCCGGTGATGGAAACGGACGGAACCGGAGAAACAACGAAAGAATCAGGGAGTGAGACCCTGGAAAATATCGCCTTGACAAGACTTGAAAACGATGGCATCGCAGCAGTAAAAACGGACGGTGTGGAAGCTGGCGCGGATCAGTTTAGTACAAAAGTGACTTACCAGACCTATGATCCGGACGCGAATGCTGCGGCACATCTCCCGGAAACCGTGGAAGTCAATGGAGAAACCTATCATGTGCTGGAATGGAAGACGCCGCTGGTTGTTTCCAAGGAAGCGACGCGGCCAAGAACCATGTCCTATGAAAGCGAAGTGTTTACCGGGGACGAAGCGGAACATATGCCGGAACAGGAAGTGACCGGAGAAGATGGACTTAACTATGTGTTGCAATCCAAAACGCTGAATACGCAGACCACGAAAGAGCGGTCGGAATACAAGGAAACCACGGTATCCTATAAAGGCGTTGAGGCAGGTGTGCAGATTCAGGACAAAAAAGAAATCGAATTCCAGGACACAGACACTGGACAGACCGTAAAAGCACCTTTGAATCTTGTGAGCCAGACAGTCAAAAAAGAGTATTGGGATGACACATTCCAGTTCGATATCACGATCCACGGCTACGATGCGGATATCCTGGTGTTAAACGGAAAAGAGATTCCGAAAGATTCCGATCTGATGGACTATAAGGACGATCTTCTTGCCATCCTGCATCTGGATCCGTCTGCATACCGGATCAGCTCCATCGACCTGCAACCGGTTGAAGGAGAAAGCGATACCCGTACCGCAACTGCATATGGAAGCAAACTGGTCAGGGACATTGATGCAGTTTATAGTGGCACCGTAACGCTCCCGTCCATTTCCGGAAAAACATGGAGCTGCATTTATGAAGAAAAAATCCCGGATGCAGAACGAACCATCTATACGATGTCCGTGACGGTTTCCTATGAAAAGGGAGACGGTACGGCGCAGTCCAAAAGTCTGTTTGAACGGGTCAAGGATGCAGTCGTCGGCTTCATCACGGCAGCTTACCAGGCGGCCGCAGCAGCGTTTGAGGAGCATCCAGTCATTACATCCATCCCGGTTATTCTGGCAGCAGCGTTTATCGTCTTCCTGATCACAAGAAAAGTACGAAACCGCTGCATTTACAACGGAGAAATGAAGTGTCTGTATAAGAAACACAACAAGGATATCTGTAAGAGTTGCCCACATTACAGACAAAGAAACAGCGTCTGACAAAAGTAGTTGATAAAAAAATGACGATGTTTTCATACAACGGTCGCAGAAATATCTGCGGCCGTTTTTTCATTATGGACTTTAGTCTGTTGAGCCCATTGGAGTTTTTCGTTGTTCCGAAAAATGGAGATGGGCGAAACAATAAACCACCCGCTATGCGGGTGCGCGTCGATTGTTATACAAAAAATCACCTTTCCGTTTACAATAGAGTTGTTCAGGCTGTATTGCAGAAAGGAAAGGTAATTTATGGCGAAGAAAGAAAATTCACTTGCGCATATGAAATGGATGCGCAAATATCATATCGTCTTCACACCTAAGTATAGACGAAAAATAATTTACAATCAATACAAAGCGGATATAAGAGATATTATAAAACAATTGTGTAGTTATAAAGGTGTTGAAATTATTGAGGGTCATCTAATGCCAGATCATATCCATATGTTAGTAAGTATTCCGCCAAAGATAAGTGTATCATCATTCATGGGATATTTAAAAGGGAAAAGTGCGCTTATGATATTCGATAAACACGCAAATTTAAAGTATAAATTTGGAAATCGTCATTTCTGGGCAGAAGGATATTATGTTAGCACAGTAGGATTAAATGAGGCTACAATAAAAAAATATATCCAAGAGCAGGAAAAGCATGATATAGCAATGGATAAGCTAAGTGTAAAGGAATATGAAGACCCTTTTAAGGGTTAATGCCAAGTAGTAACAATACCCTTTAAGGGGTAGCGACGAGTCAAGAGCAATATGGCTTGAACGGAGCTGTGGGAAGGCTGTGTAAACAGAATTCCCACAGTCTAAAGAGAAAGCCAGCGCCTTGAGACGCTGGCCTAGTAACAAGGGCTTATAGCCCTAGTGCAAACCACCCGTTGGACGGGTGGTTATGATTCCATGTGGCCGATTTTCAAGCGCGTATTGCGGTTAGCCGAAAAATGTCGTGCATCGATGACCTATTCATACCGAAAGACGGGGAAAAAATTCCATAATTGGTGCAGCAATAAGACGAGCAGAAAAGGAATGAGATAGATGTTGAAGAATAAAAGCATTTGGCAGGAATGTGCAAACACCGTTTTCCAGGCAGAAAACAAAGACCGGGAAGAACAGGCTTTTCAGGAATTACAAACAGATACAGAATTTGATCCGGACACCGAAGCGGAACTGGATAAGGAACTGGAACGCGAGCCGGATAGAGAACTCATGGATGACGGCAAAATTGAAATCAATGATTATTATACACGTATGATCCGCAGTATTCCGATTCTTTCGGTAGAAGAGGAACTGTACTGGGCGAAGCTTGCAAAAGATGGAAAAAATGAAGAGGAACGGAAACTCGGCAAGACCAAATTAATTGAACATAACATGCGTTACGTATTAAAGATTGCACATCATTTTACCAGTACCGGCCTGACCCAGGATGATATTGCCCAGGAAGGAGCCATGGGTCTGATGATGGCAGCAGAACGATTTGATTATACGAAGGGTTATCGGTTTACAACCTATGCAACCTGGTGGATCCGTCAGAAGATCACAAGGGCGATTGCTGATCAGAGCCGGACAATCCGCATCCCGGTACATTTGCATGAAAGCCTTAGCCGATTAAGAAAGGCGGAAGCGCAGGCAAAACAGCAGATGCTCGGTGCAGAGGCAGAGATGCAGTTTATCTGTGAATATACCGGATTTACCAGGGAAAGAGTATTGGAACTTATGGCGTATCGGCAGGATACTGTTTCTCTTGATACTCCAATCGGTAATGATGATGGAGATTCGGACAGCACTCTTGGAGATTTTGTTCCAGATTCTGTCGGTATTTCTCCAGAAGAAGCAGCAATTCGTGCCAATATCCACGAAACAATCATGGATTGCATGGATTCTTGCCTGACTGATCGGGAGCGAGAGGTAGTGAATTACCGATTTGGTCTGGATGGTTCCAAACCACTGACGCTGGAAGAAGTCGGATTGATCATGCACGTCACCCGTGAGCGCGTCCGCCAGATCGAAGCGAAGGCACTCAAAAAAATGAAAAACCCGAAATACAGACTGCAGATTAACCTGCGGTAGGTAGCATAGAAAGGAGAAGAAAAAAATGACAAAGAAGATGAGAAAACAGTTGAATCGCCAGCAGGTATTTGTCCTGCGCAGCTTCAAGGGAGAGGAAAACGGACGGCATAGATACTTCGAGTATCTGCGTGATATTTACAAGGATGATCCGGATACCTTGGCGGATATTGATACGATGGAAGAAATGCAGAAAGGCGTTGATTCTGTTGAGGCGCCTGCTGCACACGACAAAACGAAGCAGATGTTTTATGAGTTCATGGACGACTTCAATCAGTCCATCGGTTATACAGCGGAAGATTCGGGAAAGTAAACTTGACTCCTCGTAGGCGAGAAAAACAGAGGTTCTTCGGAGCCGAAGCCCACACTTCAAGGCATAAGCCTAAGTGGCGGGCAGTTCACCCGGATACTGGGAGCTCGTGACTTCAGTCATGAGAAACGGTTTCACTATACTTATATTCCAATCGCCCAGACTCTAGTTTTACTGGTTGCGGATGGATCATCACCTTACCAAAGACCCACCTTAGACGTGGGTCTGTATAGAAACTTACATACCGCGGCCTGTTCTATGAAAACGGGACCCACCTTAGGCGTGGGTCTGTATAGAAACCTGATAGGTTTATCAGAAAACACCAGATAGTGAGGGACCCACCTTGAGCGTGGGGCTGTATAGAAACTATTATGATCCGGCACATGTGGTGGGTAAGGAAGATCCGCCTTAAACATGGGTCTGTATAGAAACGTGGTTACGAAAAACTTGGGACCTGCACGGTGCGACCCGCCTTATGTGCGGGTCTGTATAGAGACTCGAAACTCGAAATTAGAAACTAAAAAATAGAGATCAGAAGGGAGGAAACCATCATAGAAACTGAAAAAAAATTATGTGAGATCTGCGGCGCCGAAATGGCCAGAGAAGAAGGCCTGCACGAATTTATGTGGGGTATTTACCGTTACCACGGAGAAGCAGTATCATATCGTTGTCCGTACTGCGGTTACGAAAAACTTGGAACCTGCATGGTACAGTTCTGGGAAGATGACACTCCTGACACATCCGGTAATCAGGAAACGGGAAGACCAAATGCACCCGGCATTCTTTCAGAAGAATCTGAAAAAGAAAAAGAGGGACAGCTAGAGAAAATGCCTGCGGATAACAAGCAGAGCTTTTTTGCACATGTAGCGTCGCGAGTAAAGAAAGCGTTCCAGGGCGCCGCAGGAGAACAGAAAGAGGAAGAAAAGGAAACAGAAGAAGAAACCTTACAACCTGATAAAGCCGATGAACCGGAACAGGAAAAAGAAGTACCGGAAGTAAATCTGGATACAGACCCCGAGGAGCTTCAAGAGTTCCGCCCAAAACAAACAGGCGAAGATGGGAAACCTGACGATGTGGATAGCGTCAAAACCAATGGGGGAGTAGTGCTTCAGAAAAAGGATGTTCAGAAAACCAAACCGAAGAAAGAAGATGGTGCCGCTAAAGAAGACTCAAGGGAAAACGAGGAGAAGCCTGATAGGAATGTGCCAGCGGAAGAAACAGAATCAAAGCAGCCCAAAAATTCGAGTGTGACGGAGCATGAAGTTCCAACCAAACACAACGAAACGTATAGAAACGATAACGGGAAACAGGAAATTTCCAAAGAAGAGACCGCCGCATCCGAAACGATAAAATCGGCCCAGGACACTTTGGACCAGACAGACACCAAAGACGAAAGTGGCCAGAAAGAAGAGGCCGAAGAGAGATACGCACAGGAGCCGGAAAAGGTCCCGAAAATGTTTACAGAAGTCAAGGGAAAGCCTGTACTCTCCGATGAATGGATCGCCTATATGTTTGAACATCATCCGAAGCGTTTTACAGCATGGTTCAACCGCTTTGCTTCCAAGCAGCAGAAGGAGCGTTACTATTTAAACACCCACGTACCGAAAATCAGTGTTATTATGAATGATATTCTGTATGACACAGAGAAAGCGGAACAGTATCTGGCAGAAGAGAAGGATATCCGCGACGGGAAGATGAAAGTATTTTATTATCGGATGCCGGCAGGTTATTTCTTTAAGATCCTAAGTATCATGGGGCGGAGTGATGAGCTGGTGACCATGGAAAAGAAAGATGTGAAAAAACTGCTTGGGAAACGACCGGACATTTACCGGAAAATAATCCCGGATGAAATCAAAGAGTAGGAAGGGGCGCTCTGACATGACTAAAAGTACATTCGAAAACATGTTTCAGACCATACCGCTGGTACAGAAAGGAATGGAAATCGGTTCATCCCCGATCCCAAAAGAACAGGCGGAGCATTTTCCCGGTTGTGTGAGCGGTACTCTGTACTATGCAGAAAAGCAGAACGAATCTCAGTGTGTTGCATTTGGTGTAACATTTCCAGAATACTATGTAGTAGCCGCAACTCTGCAGGACGGGCGGAAAATCTCCATTCGTAAAGAAACGGAAGAGGAACTGTATGATCTGCTGTACCGTGTATTTTATGCGCCGGAGCGTATTACGGAACCGAGTCAATGACCCATGACTGAAGTCACGGGCTTGCAGATGCAGGTCCTGATGGAAGA
>ERZ827516.332-NODE-332-length-54159-cov-13.713016_pt1 | contig 54159 bp, 50 predicted proteins | sample MGYA00519703_ERZ827516 | MGnify/ENA primary metagenome ERZ827516 (study PRJEB31778, sample SAMEA3449337) | human gut metagenome | biome: human gut; feature: human-associated habitat; material: faeces | place: United Kingdom | collected 2010/2012 ...
CATGATTGTCCACCATCCGTTGCATGATCATGCAACGGATGGTGGACAATCATGCAACAGCCATTAGAAGATGAATACCTCAAGAGGAAAACCACAAATCCCCCTAAGGATCCGGCCAAGGGAAGCCATGAAAACAGCGAACCGCCCGACAACCCGGCGAGAGTTACGGACGAACAAAACAAAAAAGCCTCGAAGCGTTCATTACAAACAACTTCGAGGCTTTCCTCCGAGGTTCCTGGCGGATTTTAAACTACCAAGATAATCTCTTTATTTCCAATTGATTAGAATATTTTTAGTTCCGCTACTGTAAAACAATTGTAAAACAAATATTCTGTTTAAATCGTTTATTAATAGTCACAAAGATAAACTGATAATTTTGATTTGCAAAGAAAAAATGGAAAGAATTATTCTATTTCTTCTTTTATAGTGAGCCTAAGCCATGATAGACAAATACTTCTGCAATGCAGCTATTTCCGCTTCAATAACCAGTTTTTGAAAGTCTTCCGGTAACTGTTCCGTATGTGACATTTCCAAAGCCTTGTAATAGTTTACTTTTGCATCATTACTACCTTTCAGAGTAATAATAACATAGCCATGACGAAGAAGATACAAGTTCATCAACAAACGAGAGGTACGCCCGTTACCATCTATAAACGGATGAATCCGCACCAATTCATCATGTAGATAGGCAGCAATAAGAACAGGATGTACCTTTTCTGCTTCCATTTGCTTGAAACGGAGAATGAAATCTTCCATCTGCTTCTCTATCAGATAAGGTTGTGGCGGCATATGCGTACTACCTGAAATCATAACCGGAACAGTGCGATACCTTCCGGCATTCTCACGGTCTATCCCATGAAGAATAAGGGCATGTATTTCTTTGATGGTTCGTTCGCTTATCTCTATATCTTGTTTGGCAATATCTTTAATATAGCTGATAGCTTCCGCATGATTAATAGCTTCCAAATGTTCACGCATGGACTTTCCGGAAATGGTAACACCTTCGTTCACTACAAGGGCTGTTTCCTGCAAAGTGAGCGTATTTCCTTCTATACGATTACTTTCGTAGGTGTATTCAATATCCAAAGCGTCTTGAATCTTTTTCAAGGCTTCTTCGGGCAATGGACGTAAAGCTGATAACTGTTCTTTCTGAACATCTACCTCTTTCAGCAACACATTTATATCTTCACTCATGGTTATTCTATTTCTTTAATTCGTTCTACTTGTTTATTCAGGAAGTAATCGGCATACGGAGAATAATTCCCTGTTTCATAAAAGCCAATCAGCCCTTTCCTGTAGTTCAGTATATCTGCATCCCTTGAAGAATAAACAGGTACAATATCAGCATTCATCAATACAATGCTTTCCATCATTCGGGAGGTACGTTTGTTCCCGTCTATAAAAGGTTGTAGTTTGGCAATGTTGCAATGAATATAAACGGCTCGCTCCAATGGATTTGTATATTGTTCTTGTTCATAAAGTATTTCATTCAACTTTGTCCGAATATCATGCAAATCCTTTGGCGGTATATATTCTGTGCCGCTAATACGAACAGCCCTTGTTCTTAAAAAGCCTGATTCTTCATCAGAAACCAACCCGGTAGATATAGATTGATGCACTCTGAATAAAGTACGCTCATCTATTACTTCCTGATTTTTCCCTTTATTGATATATTCCAGTTCGGAAATGAAAGTATTATATAAGTTCTTCAACATCTTGGCGTCCTCATACTTCTTTTCAGAGGTGATGCCATCTTTAAGCAATGCTTCTGTTTCCACATAAGTATAGGTATTACCTTCTATCTTACCGGAATAGTAGCACCACACAACGGCTAAGTCCTTTATTTCATTTGAACGCAAATCCGATAACTTTGCCAAAGGATGATTTATAATGAATTGCGCTTTTTCCTGCTGCTCTTTATTAAATATCTGTTCCATTGTTTATGGTCAAATCTTGTTATTTCCTATAATACTCTTACCTTCATAATACTTAATCCTGCCTTTAAGTTCATCAATATCCTTCTTGATGGAATCAGAGATAGGAATATTATGCTTATCCAAGAAAGCAGTGAGCTTTTGAAGTTCTTCCTGCACTTCCATTTTCCGGATGCCATAATAATAGGTAGAAGTGAAATCAAATTCATCTTTGGTCATTAATACCCGTGCCACATCTTTAGGAGTTGCCTCGTCGGTGATATGAATATCCGTTTCCAGCATCGAAGATATGTATTTTAAATCCGAAGCATCGGGGCTATACTGTTTTTTTAGTATATCAAAGTATGAATTAAACTTTTGTTCTTTGGTGTCCCATTCAAGTTTCACCATTCCGAAACCATGAATAGAGTAAGCTATCACTTTCTTGATAAGCCCCTCCAGTTCTTCTTTACTGATATAAACACCATCTGATGCACCAGCAGAATAGTTGTCAAAGAAATAAGCAGGTTCTACATTAAAGTATTGAGCTATACTTAATAATGTATCTATTTTAGTCGAGTTTGCCTTGATGATTTTATGCAAGCTCTGCTCTGTCATGCCCAATTCAACAGCAGCCTGTTTCATTGTTACGTTTTTCTTTTCGCACAACTCCTTTATTCTTTCAAGATGAACCATGTAATTGTATTTAAAAGTTAAATACTAAACAAATAGTTTAGTTATAAATATATTATTTCTATATTTGCAGCATCAAAGGTAAGAAATAAAATTTAGTATTCAAATAATAAACAGATTTTCTAACTAAAAAAGTAGAAGTATGGAAACAGTAATTGTAACTACAGAATCCGCTATCGAAAAGATAATGGAAAGAGTATTGGATAAGAAGTTGCCAAAGCCTCCTGAATCGGATGTAGAGAAGACTTATAGTATTAACCAAGTAGCCAGAATGATGGGACGCTCACACAAGAAAATTTCAGACCTTGTGGCAGCAGGTGTACTAAAGGCTACTGCTGATAACCGAATTTTTGAGAGTTCTATTAAAGAGTACAACAACAAGTAGAGCTAATTACTAAACTAAAAGTTGAACTAAAATTCTTTTTCATCCACCACCTGAAAGAGTAAGGTAGCGTTTCTGCAAAGGAACGCTACCCAGCAAATGAACTGACATGACAATATCCAAAGAAACAAACATCTGCATATCAGAACTTAAAGAGGAAGAAGGCTTTCCTGTTTCTGTTTTTCCCAAGCCGATAAGGGAAATTATAAGTGAAACGAAAGCCACCCTGAATTATCCGGCAGACTTTATTGCTTCCGCTATTTGCTTTACTTTATCCGTAGGTATCGGCAACAATTTTGTAGCGAAGGTAAAGGAAGGCTGGAATGAACGTGCCATCTTGTACATGGCAATCATCGGACGTTCAGGAGTAAACAAAAGCCATCCGCTTAGTTTTGCCATGCGGCCATTGTTTGAACTGGATATTAAATCATCTGTAAAATATCAGAAAGAGCGAAGAGAATATGAAAAATACATTCTTGCTTGTAAAAAAGAGAAAGAAGATAAGGAGCAAGCGGCAGAACCCGTATTGAAAAAGTTTATTGTGTCGGATATTACTCCTGAACGGCTTATCACCATTCATCAGGATAATAAAAGAGGAATCTGCCTGTATGTGGACGAACTGATGTCATGGCTAAAAAATTTCAATCGCTATAATAGCGGTTCGGAAGAACAATTTTGGCTATCCGTGTTCAGTGGAAAACCTATTATACTTGATAGACAAGGAAATAAGAACTCCGCATTCATCAAACATTCTTTTATATCTGTAATTGGCACGATACAAAAAGGACTGCTCAAAGAACTGACGAAAGGGGAAAGGAGCGAGAACGGTTTTATCGACCGTATTCTGTTTGTCTTCCCACCCAATCTGAAAAAAGAGTACTGGAATGAGCTTGAATTATCTACACACATAGTTCCTCTTTGGAACTCCATTGTAAAGAAACTGACAGACATCCAGTGCATTACAGATGAAGAGGGGGAACTTGTACCTACCCAACTTCCTTTTAATACGGAAGCCCGTACACTGCTTTATCATTGGCAGCATAAGAATACAGATTTATGTAATAGCGAAATGGATGAAGTGTTAGTTGGCGTATATAGCAAGCTGGATATATATGTTATCCGCTTTAGTTTGATATTACAGCTCTCACGATGGGCTTGTGATGAAAGCGATAAAAAGGAAATAGACAGTACAAGTGTTGAAGGTGCAATATCAATCGTTGAATATTTCCGCATTACAGCCAAAAGGGTACAAGGTATAACAAACTCATCGGCTATGTTAGAACAGTTACCGACAGATAAACTTTCGTTATATAATACTTTACCTGTGGAGTTCACTACAAGCGAAGGCATTACAGTTGCTCAAAAGCAAAATATCTCGGCAGATTCATTCAAACGTTTTTTAGCAGACAAAAAAGGAAAACTATTTGAAAATGTCAAGCATGGAAGATACAAGAAGCTGATTTGATAAAGTCCGCATTTCTCACACTTTCCACATTTTGACTTATTGTCAATTGATTATCAATAATGTATATGTGCGCATAAAAGTAGAAATCGCCACACTTTATGCCACTGTAAAAAATGGCGAATATAATGATTATGACTTATCAGGAAGCTAACAGTATAAGTATCAAAGATTATTTGGAATCATTGGGCATCCTGCCCGTAGTGGATAAACTTTATTACGGTATGTACCACAGCCCGTTACGGCAGGACGATACGCCCAGTTTGAAGGTGGATTACGGCGTAAACCTTTGGTGCGACTTTGGAACGGGTGAAGGCGGCTCGCTTATCGACCTTGTGATGAAACAGTACGGATGCAACGCTTACGGGGCTATCAGTCGACTGGAACAAGGCTATTACTCAGGCAATACTTTTTCTTTTCAAGGGAAAAATATCACCGAAAGGAATCCGGCAAGGGAGGAAAGGAAGCGACCAGCCAGCCCGATAGAAATCCGTAAAATCCAGCCGTTACAGAATCCGGCACTCATTAACTATCTGAAAAGCCGGGGCATTGCGCCCGAAGTGGCAGCGGATTATGTGCAGGAAATGTATTACCGTGTAAACGGAAAGCCGCTTTTTGCGCTCGCTTTCAAGAACGATGCCGGAGGGTACGAACTCCGCAATCCCGGCTACAAGGGCTGCACCTCTCCCAAAGACATTACACGCATACAGTTTGCAGGAAAAAGGAACGATGCCTGTTTCGTGTTCGAGGGATTTATGGACTACCTTTCTTTTCTGACTATTCGGCACAAGAACAGCCCGACTTATCCCTGTATCGACTGGCAGGATTACATCATCCTGAACTCGACCGCCAATGTGGATAAAGCATTATACCCGTTAGGCGAGTACGAAAAGATACACTGCCTTTTGGATAATGACGAAGCCGGACGTAAAGCCACCCAAGCCATACAAAAGGAATACGGCTGGCGTGTGCGTGATGCCTCACACCTGTACAGCGGACACAAAGACTTGAACGACTACCTATGCCAAAAGTCCAGCCAGCCGACAGAGAGGATGCAACAGCCGGAGAAGCAAACGCAGTCCGCCAAGCTGCCGAAGCAGGAAGAGAAAAACGAACAATCCCCCGGTGAAAAAAGAAAAAGGGGCAGACGGCTGTAGGTAGGAGAACAGGCAAGGCGTACCAATGGCAAGCAGTGTAATTTAGGAGAGCAAGGTTATGTTTCGGTAGACCGAAACCCCTTGCTTTGCCTGACAGCAAAGAAAATTTCTCCCGTTGGTCGCAATTTTAAAGATACCATTCAATAAGTAAAACATATGACAGAGATAAGGAACAAGTCAGGAGGTCGCCCGGCAAAGAGCCGGATAGACAAACAAAAGAGAGTAGTCAGTACGAAGCTGACCGAGCTTCAATACTACGCCATCAAGAAACGAGCCGGAGAATCCGGTCTGCCCGTCAGCGAGTACGTCCGGCAGGCGGTTGTTTCGGCAGAGATAACGCCCCGGCTGAACAGGCAGGATGCCGATACCATCCGCAAGCTGGCAGGGGAAGCCAACAACATCAACCAACTGGCTCACCGTGCCAATGCCGGAGGGTTCGCATTGGTAGCGGTGGAACTGGTGAAGCTAAAGAATATGATAATCGAAATCATAAACCAGCTATCGGATGATTGGAAAAATAAAAAAGGGAAGCGGATTTAAGGGCTGTGTAAACTATGTGCTGGGCAAGGAACAGGCAGCCTTGCTTCATGCCAAGGGAGTGTTGGCGGAAAGCAACCGGGACATCATACGCAGTTTCTGTATGCAAACCGAAATGAACCCCGGCTTGAAAAAGCCAGTCGGACACATTGCGCTAAGTTATTCGGCAGTGGATGCGCCCAAGCTAACGGACGAGAAGATGATACAGTTGGCGCAGGAATATATGTGTGAAATGAAAATCACCGAAACGCAGTATATCATCGTGCGCCACCAAGACCGGGAGCATCCGCACGTGCATATCGTATTCAACCGGATAGATAACAACGGCAAGACCATATCCGACAAAAACGATATGTACCGGAACGAACAGGTTTGCAAGAAGCTGAAAACCAAACACGGGCTTTACTTTGCTGTTGGAAAAGAACAGGTAAAGCAACACCGTTTGAGAGAGCCGGACAAAACAAAATACGAGATTTACACAGCTGTAAAGAATGAAATCGGCAAATCCAAGAACTGGCAACAGCTACAACGGCAGTTAACTGAAAAAAATATTGGTATTCAGTTCAAGTACAAAGGGCAGACGGATGAAATACAGGGTATTTCCTTTTCCAAAGATGAATACACGTTCAAGGGTTCGGAAATAGACAGGAATTTCAGCTATTCAAAACTGGATAGATATTTCGGGGATGCAGGGCTGACTACTGCCGGAAGCAACAAGCAGTCGAGTGGTAAATCCATTCGGGAGCCAGCACCCATACCCGACAAAGCGGATAATTCATTTGTCACAGGTTTGGGCGGTCTGTTTTCCGCCTCATCCTTTCCGGTTGATGAAATACCCGACAATCCCGATTTGAGAAAGAAGAAGAAAAAGAAACGACAATTTAAGTTATAGACGTATGGAAGAGAATTTGATTTTAGAGGGGCTTCTCTCTATGGTTACGGAACTGAAAGAGAAGCAGGAACAGCAGGTTACACCAGCCAGCCGGGAGGAAACTATAAATCGGTTGGATGTTATCGAGCAGCGTATTTTGGAGATACGGAACAAATCCGGCATCCCTGAAAATATGGTACAGGAAATTTTAAACCAAATCGGTAGTATCAGGAAAGGGCCGTCTGAAAATCAGAAGAAAGACCTTCAAGATATAAAGGGAATGATTGTGGCTTCGCACAGGTATTTTAAGGAACGGTTAAAGGTATTATTTCCGGCAGATGCGCAGCAGCCTGAAAAGGCGGAACCCGTTTCACGGTATGATAAAATCCTGAACTGGATAACTCTGTTCCAGCAACCCAAATTCTTTCTTTTTTCGGCAGGAATTATTATTTGCCTTGTATCACTGACATTGAACTTCCGTTTTGTAGAACGTATGCAACAGTTACAGGACAACGATATAAAATACCGTTATCTCCTGATGAAAGGAAAGGCAGAGGGAAGCGACATCAATTTGCTGGAAATGAATTTCAGCCGGGAACGGAATAACACATTTATCCAAAGCCTGACTGATTCCGTGAAAGATTTTGAATACCGAAGCCGAAAGCAAGCGGAAGCACTGGAAAGGGCAAGGCTGCTGAACGAGCAAGCCAAACAGTTAAAGGAACAGGCGGACAAGTTAGGGAAGCCATAAGAAGCAGAGAGCCGGAGCAGTTGATACCCACTATTCCGGCTTGTCTGTTTCACTTCTTCTTTTTGGCGCAGTGTTCTTTCTCAAACTTGCGCAGCGTAACAGCATTGAACCGTTCCTTAATGAATGCCCGTACATCCGAAGCACGGTAATACACTTTTCCGCTAAGGGTAAAGTAAGGCAGTACACCAATGGCACGGTATCGCTGCAAGGTCTTGATACTCACCTTGAACAGTAGGCACAAGTCCTGATTATCCAGCAGGTTGTCATCTTCGGGCAGCACCTTGTCGGTTGTATGCAGTGCCCGTACATCCTTGCAAAGCTCATCCAACTTGTCGAACAGCTTCTGCATCCACTCCTTGAAGTCGTAATTCTCTATATACATAGTCGCTTCATTTTTCTGATTATACATGCTTGTTTGTCAATCGATTGATGAAGCAAAGTTCAGAAAAGCGAAGCAAATAAATTACAGGGGAGCTAATGGAATCCCCCATAAAAAGAAGCTAATCTATTGATTATCTATATCCTTTTTTGTCGTGTTCCTTGCGGATAAGGTCTGCCAGTCCATTAAGAAATTCTGTGATTTTGCCCGGCTTGCGCTTTATCACGTCCTCATGCTTTTGGTGGCAATCGCTTATCTTGATATTGAACAGCCACTCAAAGGCTTTTGCCAAGTCCACCAAACAGGCAGGTTTGCCATTTTGATAGACGATATTCTTAGAGAGGAACAGACCACTGACAAGCTCCATGATGTTGATAAGGGTTGTCTTATCAGCTAAATAAAGAGGGGAAAGGATTTGTTTATTGGTACGTTGTTGAAGTTGTTCCGGGTACTTGATACGCCATTCTATCAAACGTATTTCGGTATTCAAAAGCCCTATTGCTTCATCAATTAGATGCAAATAGGGCATTTTTTTCTTGCTCAAACCATACACGGTACGATTTAAGACGGTGCAAACCAAAGGAAAAATAGCGCAACAATACGCTATAATCCTGTTCGTTAATACTAAAATTGGTTACATGGGTAGCCAATTCATTAATAGCTTCTGTTAGTTCATCCACAGAAACTTTGCGCTGTGAGTATTCCGACAATAAGCGGAAAAATCTCTGTTGTAATAATTTTCTCACTTTATAAATTGTAATGATTAAAAATAGGAGGCGTAGGAGTTAAATCGTAGAAATCCAACTCACTAATATTAAGACGAAAATAGACTAAGTCTGAATATGAATGATACAGACGCATTAGAATTGGATTTGTTTCATAGATTTCTTTCCTTGTTTTATCGGAAACATCAAAAACTGCTTTTCCTTTTACTCTCACAGAAATATTTCCAGCCATTGCAAGAAGTTCTACAAAAGGACATAACTGTAATTGTCGATAAACTTCTTTATGCGGAGCTGTTGCAAAATAAAGCGTGTTATTTTCTCTTTTCATAATCTGAAAGACACGGATTTTAGGTCTATCTCCCTCTATTGTAGCGAAAGCTACATCTTTGTGCTTTGCTAAAAAAATGAAAGCCTTTTCCATATTACATTTGTTTTAAACAATATAAGGCTACCTATGGCAACCTTATATTGAATGTGAAACTTGATTTATTACTTATACAAAGCATTAGCCAAGTCCATCAATCCGGATTCTCCCGGCAAATTTGGATAAGCCTTTTTCATTGCTTCAATAAATGAAGTGGCTGTTTTATTTGTTGCAATGATTCGTTTCATTGTTTTCAGGTAGTCAATTTTAAACCTTACCATGTCACTTTTAGTTACTCCACCATGTCCACCGATAAAATATTTACACCCGGAATTTAAAGCTTTTCCTGCCTCTGCTATTTCGGCATCAATAGCTGCTAAGGAAGATACTTGTAAATGACTGATATGAGATTTTGCAGGTGTCCAATGCGTATAATAGACCTTATCACCTATTATAATACTGGCTGCCGGAAAATCCGTTGAAGCTCCTTTTTGGAAAACAAACGTAACACCGCACCAGTTTTGGTTACTCCCGAAGGAAACTTCTTCTGCCTTTCCTGTAGGTGTGGAAACAATGGCATCGCCAAAGATTTTCGCAAAGTTCTGCATCATTCCACCGTAAACAGCCCCTTGGACAAAATCGGGCATTCCCTCAATCATCACAATGTCATGGCTTCCAGTTCCACCTACATGATAGTTGGTGACAATTTTCCGCACAGGTTTATTCAGTGAAGTTACATAAGCATCAAATTCCGATACATTATCTTTGAATAGGGGTTGCTCCAAAGTCACGAGCCCGTCACTTCCCTCTATAATATAACTTGCATCTCCCAGTACATCGTTTGTGTTATATGCATGGAGCTTGAAACTCCCTAAATCCAAAATTTCAAAACTTCCTTTTGTCTGTGCTTCTGCTGCCATTGCTATAAAAGTCAGCAGCAATAAAAATAATTTCTTCATAATTTCTCCGTTATTGTAGTTAGTAACCAATAGTAAAGCGTTCTTGATGATGATTAGCCTGCTCCAATTCATCCACCATTGCAATTGCGTAATCTTCTACGGAGATATGGCTATTTCCGCTTTCATCCACTATAAGGTCGTCTTTCCCCAAACGGAATTTTCCGGTACGTTGCCCCGGTTCAAGAGTTCCGGCAGGTGAAAAGAATACCCAATCCACTTCTTTTTCATTGCACAGCGTATTCAGGTAGAACTCACCTAAAGATTTCACACCATCCATGATTTCTGCGGGGATAGCACCCGAATCTACCACTCTCAACCCCGGAGCGCAAAACAGAGTGCCTGCACCACCGACACAAAGCAGACGTTTAATACCTGATAGTTTTACCGCCTTGAGAATCAATGGATAATTTTTCAATGTTTCTTCGTAGATATTGGGATTTGCCCAACCGGGATTGTAGGCACTGATAACGGCATCCTTTCCTTTACAACTGGCAGTTATCTTCTCCACATCGGACACGTCAGCCTTAACTACTGACAAGCGACTGTCGGCTATTGTAACTTTTTCAGGATTACGAACTATGGCTGTAACCCGGTTACCCCTGTTTAATAATTCACTAAGGATAGCAGTTCCAACAAAACCGCTTGCTCCAATTAATACTACATTTTTCATAACTATAAATATTTAAAAATCAATATTACTCTCTAAAAGAGTGTTTGTCTCTTTTCGTATACAAAGATGATACACTTTCTTTAATTATACAAGAACGCACCTTGCAGTCAGATAGTTACCTGTATGAAACTATTGTTGATTATGAAGAACTTGAAAAATTCGGTTTTAACACGATTTAGTAAAATTCAAAATTCCCTTTGCGCTTTTGAAGAATGTTAGTTACTTTTGTATCGTAAACTGAAAAACAAAAAGTTATGGCAAGAACTGAAATTCAAAATGAACTATATCCCGATTGCCCCATTCGGAATATACTTGCTCGCATAAGCGATAAATGGTCTATCTTGATTCTTTTTACATTAAATCAGTCTGAACTAATGCGCTTCAATGCTTTGCAGAAAAATATACCGGACATTTCACAGAAAATGCTGACCGTTACTTTGAGAACTCTTGAAGAGGACGGCTTTGTCAAAAGGCAGGTGTATGCAGAAGTACCTCCAAGAGTTGAATATTCTCTAACTGACAGAGCCACATCTTTACTTCCGCATATCAACAGCCTAATAATGTGGGCTAAAGAGAATATGGATGCGATTTTAATGGATAGGACAAACAATAGATTAAAGTCGTAATCTATTCCAAAAATAAAGCTGGTGAAAAGAAAAAAGACTAATTGCCATTTTTCTTTTGCCAGCTTCATTTTATCAACACTTCATCCGCATTATCAAGTAGAAGATTTACAGCATATTATCTCTATAAATGCGGAAAGTGTGGAAAATGCGCTCATATTACACCACCCACTTATCTCGCATCTCCTTCACAATGTCCTCATCATGTAAATGTGTATAAATATCCTTGATGTTGTTACCTTCTGCGTGCCCCATTATCCGCTCGGCTATTCCGTCACGGATGCCTTTCTTTGCAGCAATTGTTCGGAAACTATGCCGTGCCCGGTGAAAGGTCATTGTCTTATCAATCTTCAAATCTAACATTATATCTTTCAAATAGCGATTAGTAGGTTGATTGGATATAGGAAGGAAAATCTTTTGGCACGGTTCACCGTTCCCAAGCAGAGCCACCACTACAGGCGAAACAATGGGGATTTTGTAAGTCACGCTGGTTTTGGTGCGCTCATTACATAATATAAGGTACGTTTCACCTGAATCAACCGTTATCGGTTTGATGTCTGAATAGGTCAGCACAGAGAACTCGGCAAAGGACAGACTGGTGAAGCAAGAAAGAAGCATCTAAGCAAGGGGGATAGGAATGAAGAGAATCAAACGCAACCCGTTGTAAACAAGCGGTTTTTCAGTTGTTTGCCATTACAGCCAAACAGCAGGGAAAGGCAGGATAATGCAAGGTTTCCGCTACCAAGTCATTACCTGTTCCGCTACCTGCCTGAAGCCTGAAAAACAGCGTTCCTAATGCTTGTAAACAAGCATTATACGTGCGACAGGGGCTTCAAATCCGCAGATTTAACAGCGTCCGTTCCGTTTGCGCCGTTCTGCCCCGTTTCCAATTCTGTCGGTCGGCAATGTATCACTAATATTGCAACCAAAAAAGTTATGGCAATGAAGACAGAAATGAAAGTGCTGCTCTACATCAAGCGCAGCGGACAGGACAAGGACGGACTGTCGCCCCTCATGGGCAGGATAGCCGTCAGGGGAAAGAACAACTCCATCGCGCAGTTCTCCTGTAAGTTCAAGGTGGACGTGAAGCTGTGGAACGCCACCGCGCAACGGTGTACGGGCAAGAGCAGGATGGCGGTCATGGCAAACCGAGAAATTGAACGCACGTTGCTTCTACTCCGCCAACGGTTCAACGAACTGAAAGACATCAAGGAGATTGTTTCGGCAGAGGAGGTGAAGAACGCCTACCAAGGTCAGGCTGAATCGCAGGACACCATCATGAAGCTGTTCGAGGAACACAACAGCGACTATGCCTTGCGCGTGGGCGTGAACCGCGCCGTGAACACCTATTACCAGTACACGAACACTTACCGCCACCTTGCCGTATTCCTGAAAGACAAGTACCGTCTTTCGGACATGCCCGTCAAGCAGATTGACGGTAACTTCATCGAGGATTTTGACATGTATATGCGCACCGTCAAGCGGTTCAAGCCAAGGACCATAGTCGGGCATATCAACCGACTGAAATGCGTGATGATGCTTGCCGTGTTCCGTGGCATTATCCCGTTCAGCCCGTTCAAGGGGTATAGTCCGCAAAAGCCGGAGTTCAAGCAGATGTACCTTACGGAAGAGGAACTGGCCAAGTTCGCCAACATGACCTACGACACGCCCAACCGCAACTTCACGAGGGATATGTTCCTGTTTTCATGTTGGACGGGCTTCTGCTACTGCGACATGAGAGCATTGACGGAGGAAAACCTTGTAAAAGCCGAGGATGGAAGCCTGTGGATTCATACCGAACGGCAGAAAACCGGAACGCCGGAATGTGTAAGGCTGATGGAGATACCGCTCGCCATCTTGAAGAAATATGAGGGCATGGATGCAAGCGGCAAACTGCTGCCCATGCTTACGAAAGAAAGCATGAACCGCCACCTGAAGAAAATGTCGGTGATGTGCGGCATCAACCGCCCGATTTCATTCCATCAGGCCAGGCATACCTTCGGTAGCATAATCTGCCTGTCGCAGGGCATTCCCATCGAGACGGTGAGCAAAATCATGGGGCACAAGCATATCAAGACCACTCAACGGTACGCAAAAGTCACGCAGGACAAGATAGACCGTGACGTGGACAGGCTGGGCGAAGCCATCGAAGGCAAGTTCTCCCTGTTCGGGCTTGACGCGGCTCCTTCCCCGATTCATAAGGACATCACCCGGCGCAGGGTCAACCCAAGTTGGAAACAAAGGGCTATTGTCAAACAAATGATGGAGGGATAGGCCATGCGCAGCACGTTCAAGCTATTATTTTACATCAACCGACAGAAGTTGAAGAAGAACGGAAAATGCCCAGTCATGGGACGTATTACCATTGACGGCAAGGTCAGCCAGTATTCCACGGGGCTGGAAGTCGAGCCTGCGTATTGGGACGCTGATACGAGCAGGGCTTCCACTGACGGACGCAAGGAAAACCTTGCAGGCGAGAAGAAAAAGGAATTGGTACGGTTGAATGATGCCTTGTCCGCATTGGAAGCCAAAGCACGTGCCGCCTACAAGGAGAACGTGGACAGTTACGGCTTCGTGTCGGCAGAAATCATCAAGAACGCCGTGACGGGCAAGTCGCAGGTCAAAGAGACCCTGCTCGCATTGATGGACGAACATAATGAGGAGTATGCCAAACGTGTGGGCATTGACAGGACAAGGCACAGCTATGTCCGCTATCTGACCACACGCAAGCACATCCACAATTTCATGAAGTACAAGTACGGCATGGAGGACATGCCGTTGCGCTCGCTGACCATGCGCTTCATGACCGACTTTACGTTCTACCTTTCCACCGTGCTGAGATTGAAAGTGTCGGCATACAACGACTACCTCATCCTACTGCACAAGATGACACGGTTTGCCTTGAAAAGGCATATCCTGAAGCGCGACCCGTTCGCAGGACACAAGATAGAGAAAATCACGGTGAACCACCGCTACCTGACGGGCGAGCAGTTCGAGAAACTGTTGAAAGCCAAGCTGCCCACGTACAGGCTGTGCCATACAAGGGATTTGTTTGTCTTTTCGACTTTCACGGGCATCGGAAGGGCAGACTTGGCGAACCTGACGGAAGACAACATCATCACGAAGGAGGACGGCAGCAAGTGGATTCACATCGCACGGCAGAAGACGAAAGCGGAGTGCCACATCAAATTGTTGGACATATCCCTGCGCATCATCGAGAAGTACCGTGGCGAGGGAAAGGATGGGAAACTGTTCTTCGTTCCGCAGACTTCGAGCCTGTGCCGCAACCTGAAGATGATAGCCGAACAGTGTGATTTGGGATGCCACCTTACCTACTATATGAGCCGCCACTCTTTCGCAACCCTGATTTGCCTGAACAACGGCGTGCCGATAGAAACCATCAGCAAGATGATGGGACATTCCTCCATCCGCACCACGCAAATCTACGCGGAAATCACCAACCAGAAGGTGAGCCGTGACTTGGCTGTATTGTCCGAGACCACCAAAGGCAAGTTCTCCCTGCCTGATGACGGGATGCCCTCACGTGTGTTCAAGTGCGGCAATTACAGCGGTTGGAAAAAGGAATGTAAACGTAATTCAGACAATGAAAAATGATGCGGACATGGAAAGAGGAATAATCACAATCACTGAAAACGGGACGGTCACGATGCCGACTGCTCCCGTTTGGATGACACAACAGGAAATGTGCGATGCGTTCAATGTGTTCGGCTGCGACATCCGCAAGGCAGTACACGCCATTTACAAAAACATGGAGTTGTTTGAAAGCGAAACGAAACGGTACATCAGGCAGGACAACGGGATAAACTACGATGTTTACAGCCTTGAAATGGTGATAGCCGTTTCCTTTAAGTTGAGAAGTAGGGAGAGTATGGCTTTCCGGCGGTTCATCATGGACAAACTCTGTTCTTTCAATAGAGGAGATTCCATCCATTTGCTTTTTTCGCTGTCCGTAACCAGTCCATGGTGTACGTGTTAGCAGTAAAGGATATAACATTACACAAAGAAAGCCGATGGCGACAAGTGAATTGTCTAACCATTGGCTTTCTTTGTTTTTGCCCGTTCAGATTTACGTTTCCATGCGGTAAGCGTTCCGATAACCGCTCATCAGTAGCTTCTCGATGTCGGACTCCTTGTACAGAATTTTTCCGCCCAACTGGTAGTAGGACACCATCCCATTATTGCGGTAGTCCTGCAAGGTGCGGCGGCTCACCTTGAGCCATACCGACACTTCCTTGTCCGTCAGGAACTGTTCGTTACTTGGCGAAGCCTTATGGCTTGCGTCCATTCTTTCGATGCCATCAAACAGGGCATCCAGTTGTCCGATGAAGCCGACCTCCAGTTCACGGTCGGCAAGAATCAAGTCGTTCATAATTTACAGTGGATTTAGTGGTTGTACATTGTGTTGTCTGATTAGATGCTACAGCCACGATAGGCTGCATCCTTACGCCTGTCCTCCACGAGCCGGACGATGCGCTGCACGTCTTCCGGCTTGTAGAAAATCTTGTGCCCTATCTGCGAGTAAGCCAGCGTGCCGTTGTCGCGGAGCGTCTGCAAGGTGCGCGGACTGATGCGCAACTGTTGGCAGACCTCTTGGTTGTCCATCCAGCGGCTGAGCCGTTTCCCCTCCCTTTTGCGGAGGATTTCATTTACCCGGTCGGACAGGCGGTTGAGCTTGCCGACCATTTCTTCGTACTTGCTTTTTGAAATGATTACTACTTCCATACTCATTATATTTACTGTTTGTTCTTCTTTTTGTCTGCAAAGTAAATCCGTTGTCCGCTTGAAACAATGGATTTGCAATGAGGTGGCAGCTTGTGGCAGCAAGTGGTTGGGAGTGGCGTTATCCACTGAACCCGTAACGGCTGCTTCAAGTGTCCGTGCTGCAAAGAAAAGCGAAGTCCGGCATAATCCAACCGCTTTGCACCTGCGTGGCAGCATTTGGCGTCGGTGTGGTAGCCTGTGGCGTTCTTCGGATTCCTATACTTCTTGAAAGGAGCTTCATCTGTTTCACGCCAAGCCATGCCCTTAAATCTGTTCCAACCATTCCAATTAAGCCCTTAAAAATCCTAATGCCATTTCTCGCACAATGGCAAAACGATGCAGCACACACCGTTCCGACAATGCGTAAAGTGCAAAACCAAACATTGTTGCCACAGTCCGCCCATTCGTTTGACAACCTGCAATACAGACATTTCCTTTGCAACCGATAATCGGTCTAATGTGCGCACAACGACCAACATTGTTAAACATTTAATTCAAGCAAGTATGAAGAAGAATTTAAGTAGCCAAAGTATGGATGCAGCATTGCAGGATTTTTTAGGCAACAAGCCGAGTATGGAAACCCCGAAGCCGGAACCCCAGCCTGCCGACACGCAGGAAAAGGCAAGTGAAGCTGTGCAAGGAAAAGCAGATGAAGCCGTGCAGGAATCGACGGACGAAACTCCGCAGGTGGTACGCCGCATCAGTGGCAAGCAACGCCGGGCATCGTTGGAGGAGTACAAGGAAGAATTTCTCCGCGTACCGTCCATTGAAGACCGCAAGCCCGTATTCCTCAGCCGCAGCACGCGCGACGCCCTTGACCGCATCGTCCGCATGTTCGGCGAGCGACGGATGAGCGTGTCGGGGCTGGTGGAGAACATCGCCCGGCTGCATCTTGCCACCTACGGGGAGGACATAGAGGCATGGCGTAAACTCTGAGAAGTAAGAAGTGGATTGACGGGGTGCAATTCGGAGTTACCCTGAACCTATCCAACGGAGTTTTGAGGGGAGCAAGTTTGTGTTTCGGGCATACCGAAACCGCCTGTTCCCACTCCGAAACTCCGTGGAAGCTACATCCCGTTGGTCTATTATGTATGCACACTTTAATCATTAGAAATCAATGGAACAGAAACGAAAAACTGGCAACAGAAACAAGGGTGGTCGCCCCAAGAAAGGAGCGGCTGACAAGCTGAAATACCGCCTCACGGTGAAGATGGCGACATCGGACTACTACACGCTGAAAGGCAAGGCGCGGAGTGCGGGCATATCCGCCGGGGAGTTCCTGCGCCGTTGCATGAGGGACGGGCAGGTAAAGGAACGGCTCACGCCGGAGCATACGGATTACGTCCGCCAACTCTGCGGCATGGCGAACAACCTGAACCAGCTTGCGCACAAGGCGAACGCTTTGGGTTTCGTCACGGTGAGGATGGAGTGCCGCATACTCGTGGCACGGATTGAAGAACTGCTGAATTTAATCCTCTTATGACAGCCGAATATGATAGCTAAAATCGTAAAGGGAAGCAGTTTTCGGGGTGTGGTAAACTACATTCTTGACAAGGGAAAGGACGCTAAAATCCTTGTCTGTGACGGTCTGTTTGCCGAGAATAATGACACGATAGCCATGAGCTTTGAGGCACAATCGAAGATGAATCCAAAGGTTACGAAGCCCGTCGGACACATCTCTTTGGCTTTCCATAAGGAAGATGAACACCGCCTGACAGACCGCACAATGGCCGGAATAGCGTTGGAATACCTGAAGGAAATGGGGATAACCGACACGCAGGTTCTCATCGTGCGCCACTTCGACAAGGAGCATCCGCACGTGCATATAGCGTTCAACCGTATCGCCAATAATGGCAGGACAATCAGTGACCGCAACGAGCGGATACGCAGCGCACGCATCTGCAAGGAACTGACGAAGAAATATAACCTGTACTTTGCCAACGGCAAGGAACGGGTGAAGCAGCACCGCCTGAAAGAGCCGGACAAGACCAAGTACGGGCTTTACTCCATCCTTAAATCGGAGGTTTCAAGGTGTGGAAACTGGAACATTCTTGCCGCTAATCTGAAGAAACAAGGAGTGGATATGCGGTTCAAGTACAAGGGCAAGTCGGACGAGGTACAGGGTGTAGTTTTCACCATGAACGGCTATTCGTTCAGCGGTTCCAAGATTGACAGGCGGTTCAGCTTTTCCAAGATTGACGCAGCATTGGAACGTAATAGGCGCACAGAGCGAATGAATATGCAACCGCCCTCGCGTCATGAAGAACTACCCACGTTTCAACCTGAATCAAGGGGCAACGATGATTTGTACAACGGCTCGATTGGTCTTTTCATGCCGGACAACGCGGACGGACAGGCTGAGGAAAACCGTTTCGAGGAAGAATTAAAACGCAGGAACAAGAAAAAGAAACAACGTAAAATAAGATTTTAAACATGGATAATAATGAAGTTTACTCGCTCTTTGAGGACATCAAGAATGACCTCAAGAGCATCAACGGAAAGTTGGAGAACGCTCCAAAAGTAACCAACAATCAATCTGGCGGACAGCCTACGGCGGTGGACTTGACACCCATAAAGGAGCTGTTTGACAGTTCCGCAAGGGAGCATCAGGCACAGACAAAAGCCATGCTGACCAAATTCGCTGAAGCGGAGGTTTACGCATCGAACAGGATTCTACACCTGTTACGGGCTTTGAAGGAATCGTTTGCCCTAAGTTCGGAAGAACGAGATACCGAGCCACAGGAGCATATCCACCGTCATCAATTCGACATCAAGTCCAACAAGGTATTTTCTCTTTTGGTCGGCATGGGCATCGTATGCAGCCTTTCCGTCTGGGGCAACATCGAGCTTTGGAAATCCAAGCGTCAGTATGCGGACGATGCGTTGAAGTTCCGTGTCATCCGCTCGTGGGGAGGTTGCAATGCAAACAACATCCTTTGGCTGAATGACGTGTTCGACATCCACCGCAACGAAGAAACCATTGACTGGATACGACAGGAAGCTGACGGCTACGACAAAGGATTAAAGACCTTGTCGGACAGTCTGATGCAGGAGAAATTGAAAGTGACACGAATAAATGGTAATAACAAAAAGTAACGTGAATGGCATCGGTAAAAGTGAAATTCCGTCCTTCTTCCGTAAACGGCAAGGAGGGCAGCATCTATTATCAGGTGATACACAACCGCGCGGTCCGCCAGATTACGGCAGACTTGTATGTGCATGAAAGCGAGTGGAACGCCGGAACATCATCCGTAACGGCTCTCTCCCAAGCTGATGCGGACAGGAAACACCATCTTCATATTATCCAAAAATACATCAGCCGTGACGTATTGCGGTTGGAGAACATTATCCGCGACCTGACGCTCAAAGGTGTCTGTTCGGCAGATGCCATTGTGGACGGTTATCGAAAACAGACAAGCCTGCAATCGTTCTTTAATTTCATGGATTCCGTCATTGGGCAACTGAAACGCCTGAACAGGGAACGCACATCGGAAACCTATGCGTCCGCTTTGTCCAGCTTCATGCGTTTCAGGCGGAACAAGGATATACAGCTAGACGACATGGATGAGGACTTGATAATGGAATACGAGGCATGGCTGAAAATAAATGGCGCATCCCTGAACACCATATCTTTCTATATGCGCATCCTGCGCGCCGCCTACAACCGTGCAGTGGAAAAGGCGCTGACCGCACAGAAACATCCCTTCAGGCATGTCTATACAGGAATGGACAAGACCGTGAAACGCGCCATATCCCTGAAGGACATCCGGCGCATCAAGGAACTTGACCTGACGGGAAAGCCGCATTGGGAACTGGCAAGGGATATGTTCCTCTTTTCGTTTTACACCCGTGGAATGTCGTTTATTGACATGGCTTATTTGAAGAAGTCGGACTTGAAAAACGGCATATTGAGTTACCGGAGGCACAAGACCGGACAGCAACTCCACATCAGGTGGGAAAGCTGCATGGAGGAAACCGTGGCGAAATATGCCGCAGGATGTTCCGGTGATTACCTGCTCCCTATCCTGAAACTGCCTTCCAAGAAACTGCGCAGCCAATACAAGAGTACGCTGTTCCGCATCAACAAGTACCTGAAAGAGATTGCCCGACTATGCGGCATTGCCGCGCCGCTTACCATGTACGTGAGCAGGCACTCTTGGGCAAGCATCGCCAAGAGCAAGAACATACCGATTTCAGTCATCAGCGAGGGCATGGGACACGATTCGGAGGAAACCACGCGCATATACCTCGCGTCATTGGACGGTTCGGTGATAGACAAAGCGAACTTGCTTATTCTGAAAGACTTGTAATCGGAAATTGTTTGGGAATAATGGGGGTGCTTCTGACGGGAGATACACTATCGGATGCAAAATTACACATTTTTGTGAAAAACGGGCAATTTGCACTCCATAAAAATGCGTCAAACAAGCATTAAAGCAGCATTGAAACGGCTGTTGTTTTACAAGTAACAAATAAATAATCTGATTATCAGGCATTATGCTCTCCCGTCAGGAGATACACTTTAACATGAGTGTATCAACATGCCTGAAACAGCCGACATATTGGAGAACAGCATCTTGCAGGATTCCTCCGGATTGCTGTCCACCCTGCTCAAAGACCATACGACGAGCAGGGGCGATGCCGTGTGCAACATATTCTGGGCGACTTCCGACTATGAACACCTTGGCAAAGGGTATGGCTACCATGACCCGATATTGCCCGAACTCATTACGGGTGACAACGGTCAGGTCATCATGCCCCGTGTCCTGAAACACAAGGACACCCAGTCTGCGCGTGTCCGTGACATGGCGGAGGTATTCACCCCTGCATGGGTATGCAACGCGCAGAACAACCTCATTGACGAGGCGTGGTTCGGCAGGAAAGACGTGTTCAATACGGAATACACGTCAGAGGACGGCACGCACGGCTGGAAAACGAATCCTGAAAGAATCTCTTTCCCCGAAGGAAAGACATGGAAGGATTATGTCCGTGACACACGTCTTGAAATCACCTGCGGCGAAGCACCCTATATCGTCAGCCGCTATGACGCCACCATAGGCTCAGTTGTTCCGCTTGCCGACCGTATCGGACTACTCGACCGTAAGCTGCGTGTCATCAGCGAGAATACCGAAACTTCCGGCGAATGGCTGGAAGCCGCACAGGAAGCCTACAAAAGCCTCTATGCCTACGAATGGCAGGGCGACAGCCTGCTTATCGCCCGTGAATCCATGCTCGCCTCTTTTGTGGAATACTACCGTGCCAAGTTCGGGAAAGATCCGTTGGCAAAATCCGTCAACTACATTGCCTACATCATTTCGTGGAACGTGTGGCAGATGGACGGGCTGAAAGGTGTCGTGCCAAATAGTTGCCACGACAGGGTGGAAATGTCTACCGACCTTTTCGGAGAAACCACGCGGACTGTGACCGCTTGCGAGGGATGCCGCACGGACAACATTTTCAGGCACAACGGCACTTACTGCCTTATAAAGGACTGGCGCGGCAAAGACCCGCAGACCGGGCGTAAAGGCAAGCGAATCCGATACATCGACCTCCTAAAGTGAATGCTCATGAAATACTTTTCTTCCCTTAAACTGAAGCTGATATACGTGTTCCGCATCAACGATGCTGCACACGAAGGTTGCCTGAAGATAGGCGAGGCTACCTGTGACGATGAGAATGTCATCGGGCTGGCACCGAACAGCAAGCCGCTGAACGAGGCGGCAAGGAAGCGCATTAACCAATATACACAGACCGCAGGCATACGCTACGACCTGTTGCATACCGAACTGACACTGTACAACCGTGGCGGCTTGCGCTCGTTCAATGATAAGGAGGTGCATGCCGTGCTGGAGCGTTCCGGCGTGAAGAGGAAGGTGTTTGACAAGGAGAACAAAGCTAACGAGTGGTTCATGACCAGCCTTGATGTCGTAAAGCGTGCCATTGCAGCCGTCAAGGAGGGCAAGGATTCCCTGTCGCCGGGAGAAGTGGCTCACGGGCGCAGCCCCATCGTGTTCCGTCCCGAACAGTGCGAGGCTATTGAGAAAACGGAAAAGCAGTTCAGGAAAGGCAACCAGATGCTATGGAACGCCAAGATGCGTTTCGGCAAGACCCTTTCCGCCCTACAGGTGGTCAAGGACATGGATTTCAAACGCACACTCATCCTTACCCACCGCCCCGTGGTGGACAGCGGATGGTTCGAGGATTTCGGCAAGATATTCTATGACCGCAACAACTTCGCTTACGGCTCCAAGAACAACGGGGAGAGCCATGAAAGCCTTGAACGCAGGGCAAAGGCAGACGGACTGCATTATGTCTATTTCGTCTCCATGCAGGATTTGCGCGGGTCGGAACTCGTTGGCGGCAACTTCGACAAGAACAATGAGGTATTCGCTACACCTTGGGACTTAATCATTGTTGACGAGGCGCACGAGGGCACGCAGACCGAACTCGGCAAGGCGGTAATGGCTGAATTGGTCAAGGACGATACGAAAGTCCTACGATTGTCTGGAACGCCGTTCAACCTGCTGGACGATTTCAAGGAGAACGAAATCTACACATGGGACTACGTGATGGAGCAGCGTGCCAAACTGGAATGGGACAAGACCCACTTCGGCGACCCCAACCCGTATGCAGCACTGCCAGCCATGAACATCTATACCTATGACCTCGGACGTTTGCTCAAGGAGTTTGTCGATGAGGACGTGGCTTTCAATTTCCGTGAGTTCTTCCGGGTGGATAAAGAATGTAACTTTATCCATGAGCGTGACGTTTCCGCTTTCCTCAACCTGCTTGCCAAGGAGGACAAGGAAAGCTGTTATCCTTTCGCCAGCGAGGAATACCGCAATGTTTTCCGCCACACGCTGTGGATGGTGCCGGGCGTGAAGGAGGCAAAGGCGTTGAGTGCGTTGTTGCAGCGGCATCCCGTGTTCCAACATTTCCATATTGTAAATGTGGCGGGCGACGGCGACGAGGACGAGGAAAACCGCGGTGCGCTTGAAATGGTGAACGCCGCCATCGGTAAAGACCCGGACGCGACACGCACCATCACCCTTTCCTGCGGACGCTTGACCACGGGCGTGAACGTTCCGGCATGGACTGCCGTGTTCATGCTTTCCGGCTCATATAATACGGCGGCATCCAGCTATATGCAGACCATCTTCCGCGTGCAGACGCCTGCCACCATCAACGGACGGGTGAAGGAGCAGTGCTACGTGTTCGATTTCGCGCCAGACCGCACGCTGAAAGTGCTTGCCGAGACCGCCAAGATTTCCGCCAAGGCTGGCAAGACCTCGCAGGACGACCGTAAGACGATGGGCGACTTCCTCAACTTCTGCCCGGTCATTTCCATTGAAGGCTCGCGCATGGACAAATTTGATGTGCCGCGTATGCTGGAGCAGTTGAAGAAGGTCTATGTGGAACGCGTGGTGCGCAACGGATTTGAGGACAACAGCCTGTACAATGATGAGCTCCTGAAACTTGACGATGTAGAACTGAATGAATTTGACGAGCTGAAACGCATTATCGGTCAGACCAAGGCTATGCCCAAGACCAATCAGGTGGACATCAACAATCAAGGGCTGAATAACGAGGAATACGAGGAAAAGGAAAAGCTGGAGAAGAAGCCCAAGAAGGAACTGACTGAGGAAGAAAAGCGCAGGCTGGAGGAACTGAAAAAGAAGACGAAGAACCGCGAGGCGGCTATCTCCATTCTCCGTGGCATATCCATCCGCATGCCCCTGCTCATCTACGGTGCAGAATTGGATAACGAAGACGAGGAAATCACCATTGACAACTTCGCCGAGAAGATAGATCCGCGTTCCTGGGAGGAGTTTATGCCCAAAGGGGTGAGCAAGCAGAAGTTCAACGCTTTCAAGAAATACTACGACCCGGACATTTTCCGTGCCGCAGGCAAGCGCATCCGTGCGATGGCGAAAGCGGCTGACAAACTGAGTGTGGAGGAGCGCATCGGGCGCATCACGGACATCTTCAGCACCTTCCGCAATCCCGACAAGGAAACGGTGCTTACTCCGTGGCGTGTGGTAAACATGCACTTGGGCGACTGTTTGGGCGGCTACTGCTTCTTTGACAGGGAATATGAGCATACCATCGACGAGCCGCGTTTCATCGACCATAGCAAGGTGACGAAAGAAGTGTTCACCTCTGACAGCCGTATCCTTGAAATCAATTCCAAGTCGGGTTTGTATCCGCTTTATATGGCTTACGGCATTTACCGTTCCCGACTGAAGGACAGCACCATCTCCGCCGACACGTTGGAGGAACAGCAGGCGGTATGGGACAAGACCGTTGCCGAAAACATCTTCGTGGTCTGCAAGACGCCGATGGCAAAGAGTATTACCAAGCGGACGCTGGTAGGCTTCCGTAAAGCAAAAGTGAACACTCGTTATTTCGAGGATTTAATCAACCAAATCAAGAACAAACCCCAGAACTTCATCGAGAAGATGGCAAAAGGACGCTCGTTCTGGAAAGCTAATGATGATGACAATATGAAATTCAATGCAATAGTAGGTAATCCACCATATCAGGTTATGGATGGAGGTACTGATAGAGGAGCCATTCCCGTATATCAATATTTCATGAATATCGCAAAACGGATACATCCCAATTATATAAGCCTGATTATGCCTGCACGTTGGTATGCTGGTGGACGAGGTTTGGATGAATTCCGTTCCAATATGATTTCTGACACCCACCTTTCCCAACTACACGACTACGAGTTAAGTAAAGACCTTTTTCCTACGGTTGACATTGCAGGTGGACTTTGTACGTTCTTATGGAATGCAAATTATAACGGTACTTGTAAAGTAACAAATTATAATGCATTAAAAGATATTACTGTAAACAGATACTTAAATCAATTTGATACACTTATTCGTTCAAATGCGGCTGTTTCAATCCTTGAAAAGATTACGTCAAAATCTAAATCATATCTTAATAGCCTTGTCCTTTCAATAAATCCATTTGGATTTAGAACATATTTTCGAGGAAGTGATAAAGGAGATGTAAAAATTCTTACAAGCAAGGGATGGGCAAAAGTTTTCCGAACTGACATATCTAAAGGTGTTGAATATATAGACCAATTTAAGATAATTGTTGGTCGTTTTGTTCCAAGCAATGGTGAAATGAGTGTTAAACCGGGTGAAGGATATCGGGTATTAACAGAACCTCAAATACTATCACCTGCCGAAATTAATACTGAAACTTACATTGATACAGCGGTTTTCAGTACATTGGAAGAAGCTACGAATTATAAAAAATATCTTCTAACAAAATTTGCTCGTTTTCTTCTTAGGCAAGGAATAACCTCCGTAAATGTGACCAAGGAATGCTTTGCTTTTGTCCCAATTCAAGACTTCACAAATAGAAGCGACATTGATTGGAATAAATCCATTCATGAAATTGACAATCAACTTTATATCAAATATAAGCTTATCGATGGAGAAATAGCATTTGTAGAGAAAATGATAAAACAAATTTAAAAGAGTGATGAGACTTGAATTTCCCACCACTCTTTTAATCTACATGCACCAAAATCCGTTTATATAAAGAATTTATGCAATTATATGGGAGCCAGATCTATAAGAACTGTCTTATTATCTGTTTTTAATGTAGTAACATTTTGAATAATAGATTCTCTGCATTTTATATGATAACGCTGTTGTTCTATGATAATGCCTGATAAAATAGACTTATTTTCTGATCCCCCAGATATATTTTTGGGACTATCTCCCTCAATCTTTAATGTCCATTTCCCATTTTCCACAGAAGAAGCAAGAAATATTCCATCGTATTCGTTGATTTCACTTTCAAGCTCTTGATTACTTTCTAATAAATTATGTATCGTTTCTATCTTAGTTGCACTTATATGAGAACTTACTACTTCAGAATCAGCAATTGATGAAACCCATTTATACTTTATGGACAACTTGTTTTCATTTATTATATTTATAAACGAATGATAGCTACTTATTGTCCTGCCACTAAGTTCTTGAGCTACTAATTTGAAAGTTTCTACATCTGGAACTTTCATCAAAGAATCTATTTTTTTTAATGTTTCACATAAATCAGAATCACCAAATAATCCTGTTGGCGAATATGAACGAAATTCCACATCAAAAGAAGCTGCTTGGAACGCAGTTACATTTAATTTTGCCTCAACAGCTTTTTGCTTTCCAAATAATTTTTGATGACAATGAGAAACGGTTTTTTGGAAAGATGAAATTGCTTGTGCTAAACATTCTGCATCTATTTCATGGGTGTTATTTTCGTCAATAAAACCTAATCTTAAGATTGTATGTCCCTTTTGTTGAGTTTCTGTTATCAAATTAATATTTTCAACATCTTCATCTTCTTCGTAATAATAACCTTCTTCAGGAATATTAAAATCTTCAATAGATAAGATAGGGAAAGCTGATATTTTTTCAGCATGAACAGTTACTTTAAAATATGAATTATCAGCTTCTGGATAAACAAATAAACTTCTAAGGTCAACTCTTTTACTAATATAATCATCTAATCTATCCGTTGAAATTTGTACTGCTATATAAATAAAACCTTCTTCTTCGGAAAATGAATTTCGAAGGCACATGTATTTAGTACTCATAACATCAGATGCTATGAAAACCTCAGGAACATCATAAAAATCTAATATTTTTATTAACTTCAAACTTCTCATAGCTGTACCATTTTTACATCATCCTTATTAAAAGAAATTGTTCTCCACCAAGTATAATGTGAATTATGAGTACCGGTATGTTTTACTACGCCATCATGAGGATTTAATGTTATTTCTATAATACCTTTAAAAGTTGGTAGTTTCAGCATTTTCCTTGCTTTCCTTTCGTTATTAACAAGGGACAGTCCTTTAGCTAATGGCAGTTGAGCACCCCAATCCTTCATTGGAGATATTTCAGAATAGGTTTTCCAATCGTCATCAACAACTTTGTCTTCATTGGCTGACATACGATAAAACAAGTGCGAAAACGGCACTTCAATGTCTTCTGGAGGACAATTTTCAGGCATATCAACACTCCATGTAGGGTTATACTCTTCTATATACTCACTAAGTTTTTTCGCAACAAGCATATTCCATCAGATGATATTTTTTGCAAAAATACGAATAATTTTGTCACTTGAATGTAGTTATTGGAGATTTAACAGTCAAGTTTGAAACAAAATCAAAAATAGTGAATAAGAAAACTTGACTTAATGCTATTATTTCACTTGAAATGCTTATCTTTGCAAACGTCAACCTACAATTTGGGACGAGCAGAATGGCGAACTTCAAAGGTTTCTAAACCATTACCTATTCTCTTCTTGCCAGATGATAACTTTCTGATTTACAGCCATATTTTGTTTAGCGCAACATTTGTATAGCAACTAAACAGGAACTCTCTTAATACTTCCTGCTTTCCTTTGCTGTATTCTTTCTTATCATACACCGCTTGCAGCCTTTTAAGCTCTTCCTCCGTAAGTACATCATTGTTTTGTGCTTTGATATTCTTTTTGATTTCAAACTTCTCATAGGGGTTCTTTGCCAGCTTCTCCTTATCAACAGCGATGCCAATCAAGAATTTCAAGTTAGAGTGCTTCTTATAAACAGTGGAAAGAATATTGCCAACTTCCAGTTCGTGATTGTGGAACTGCTGAATAAAGTCCAAAGTAATCTCACCGAAAGAAAGGGTAGGCTTCCATTCTTTCATCGTATTAATGAGCTTGTAATAATTAGAAATCGTTCCGGCTGCACGGGATTGTTTTAGCTGCTCTATCTCGTTCTCTATGAAAACATAAAAATCCGTATTGCCATGATGTTTATCTTTCAGGCGTTCCAAGAATTGAGGAATAGGTAATGGAGTAAAGAAGTTCTCCATTACAATGGAATCAGCCTTTTGATAAACTTCGCTGATAGCTTTGTTGTAGTAATAACAACGGGGTTCGGAACTACGTACCGTATTAGATACTTTATTCCAATGTTTGGGTAGAACCGCTATATTCATACTAATTAAAGTAGAACGGCGGTAGGCAGTGTAACGCAGACAAACCATTTGTTTGCCTTCTTTGGTTGCGTAGTCTTTGCGCAACTCAATCTTAATCGTCGCTTTCATTACAATTTTTCTCCGTTTTACTGTAAAACAATTGTAAAACAAAAGCTGAAAACTATGAAAATTCTTCTTCCAATCCTTCCACCACAGAGGACGTAAGTAGTTGAAATACAAAAGGATTAGAACTTTTCATTCTAATCCTTTCTTGCTTTTAGAGGTTCCTGGCGGATTCGAACCGCCGTACATGGTTTTGCAGACCACTGACTAAGCCACTCATCCAAGGAACCGAATCAATCAAAAATAAAAGTAATTTTCAATTCTTAATACTGAATTTTCAATTACCAAGAGGTTCCTGGCGGATTCGAACCGCCGTACACGGTTTTGCAGACCGCTGACTAAGCCACTCATCCAAGGAACCATAACTTCAACACAAAACAACTACTTTTGTTTTGCGAGTGCAAAGAAAGAGAATAATATTGGAATTACCAAACTTTTCCTTTCTTTTTTATTTTTCCCTGCGAATATTATAGAAGTAGAGAAAATGAGCTTACCTTTGCCTATCAAATAGATAAATAACGAAAAAATGACTTATACAGAAACTGTAATACCGGGCGTATGGATCATTGAGCCAAAGGTATTGAAAGATGCGCGCGGATACTTTATGGAAGCTTTTAAGCAAGCGGAATTCGAGGAGCATATCGGAAAAATCCAGTTCGTGCAAGACAACGAATCTTGCTCCTCTAAAGGCGTATTACGAGGATTACACTATCAGCTAGCGCCCTATTCTCAATCTAAATTAGTCAGGGTGATCAAAGGACGGGTATTGGATGTAGCCGTAGACGTACGTGAAGGCTCGCCCACATTCGGCAAATATGTAGCTGTAGAGTTATCGGACGAGAATAAACGCCAGTTATTTATTCCACAGGGATTCGCCCATGGATTCCATGTATTAAGTGACGAGGCTATCTTTACCTATAAAGTAGATAATCCATATACTCCGACGCATGAACGGGGAATCCGCTATGACGATCCCACGGTCCATGTAGATTGGAGCATCACAGATCCGGAATCGATCAACCTATCCGAGAAAGACACCAAGGCTCCATTGCTGAAAGACGCTGAGCTTAATTTCAAATACTAAACACTGTACAGATATGAAAACTTACCTAGTTACCGGTGCCGCCGGTTTTATCGGTGCCAATTTCATCAAACATATGCTGGCGAAATATGACGATATCAAGATCGTTGTCCTAGACTTGCTGACTTACGCAGGTAATTTAGGCACCATCGCCGAGGATATCGATGGAGTACGTTGCGAGTTCGTGAAAGGCGATATTTGCGACCGTGCCTTGGCCGACCAGCTATTCGAGAAATACAACTTCGATTATGTCGTGAACTTCGCCGCTGAAAGCCATGTGGACCGAAGCATCGAAAATCCCCAGCTATTCCTGCAAACCAACATCCTTGGTACACAAAACCTATTGGACGCCGCACGAAAAGCATGGGTTACCGGTAAGGCCGAGACAGGTTATCCGGTATGGCGTGAAGGCGTACGTTTCCATCAAGTCTCTACCGACGAGGTCTATGGAAGCCTAGGTGCCGAAGGGTATTTCCACGAGACCACGCCTTTAGATCCCCGTAGCCCGTACAGCGCCTCCAAGACAAGCGCGGACTTATTCGTAAAGGCTTATCACGAGACATATAAGATGCCGGTATCTATTACCCGTTGTTCCAACAACTACGGGCCTTACCATTTCCCGGAAAAATTGATTCCTTTAATTATAAAGAACATATTGGAAGGTAAATCCCTACCTGTATATGGTGACGGCACAAACGTACGCGACTGGTTATATGTAGAGGATCATTGCAAGGCGATCGACACCGTCATCCACCACGGACGTGTGGGAGAGGTTTACAACGTAGGCGGTCATAACGAGAAGCAGAACATCGAGATCGTAAAACTCACGATCCGGACGATCCATCAACTAATGACCGAACAACCGGAATATCGCCAAGTATTAAAGAAAAAAGAGATCGGTGCCGATGGACAAATCTCTATCGACTGGATCAACGACAGCTTGATTACATTCGTAAAAGACCGTCTGGGCCATGATCAACGATACGCCATCGACCCGACGAAGATCACCAACGAATTAGGCTGGACACCAGAGACCTGCTTCGAGGTCGGTATCGTAAAAACCATCCGTTGGTATCTTGAGAACCAAAAATGGGTAGAGGATATCACCGGTGGAGATTACATGAAATATTACGAGCAAATGTATGGATCACGTTGATTCCTCAACGTGACCGTGTGTATGTGGATGAATCTCAGAGAGGCTGTTTCCTAATTCGGGAGCGGCCTCTCTTATTTGTTTCCGGATCGTCTCGCGTATCTCCTCACGCACATTCCTGCGGGTACTATCCAGTTCCGCTTGCTTGGTAGGTTTCAAGAAATCTTTATATTTACATTTCACTATTTTGAACTTGAAATCATCCAGATTCCCTTTTATATCGATACCCAGCTTAAACGGCACCGGCGATTTTAAAACCGAGAGATGGTAATCGAACGTCATATCCAAATTATGCGTTCCTCCTACGGCTACTTTATACCGGTCCATCTCCACCAAGAATGGGAATACCTCGATCTTGTTATCATGGATCGCTAAATCTACCGCTATACTATCAATCATATTCCGTTTTTTATTCTTGAACATCAGCGTCTTCGATATCTCGGTAAATGTCTCACCATCCAGCAGCACCATATTCTTTCCGCTCAGATAGCAAGAGGCATTTACAGACGGCAGCAACACGGACATCGTAGAATCCGCCTTGCAAGTCGCCGTCATCTGGCAATCTACCATGCCTTCGAACGAACGAAGCATAGGGACCAATGTATCAATATCCGGGAATAAACTGATTAACCGTTCCACTAAAATATCATTTAAGGACAACTCAAATCCCATAGTCGCCTCTTGATCTGTTTTGGTCGTATAAACCATCGTCAGATCTCCAGAACCGATATTCGAGCTCATACATAAATCGCTCAGATTGATACTTTGATCCCGGATTACAACCTCACCTTTCACATCCTCCAACTTCAGATCCTTAAAATCTATTTTTTTAGCATTTGTATGAAGCGTCAGATCCAAGAATTTCGGAACGACAAATAGTTGAGAGATCGAATCCGTAGCGACACTATCCACGGTATTCGCTAATAGATGATCCGTCTCCAGTACGGAGATACTGTCTTCCGAGAAGGCCCCAACCGAATTGGATGCCAATTGATCAGAAAACTGCAAACCTTTACCTATAGCTAGCATCAACTGGTTACAATCGATCAGATCGGATTCCAACTCGAAATTCGCTTTCAGCTTTCCTCCCCGTAGCATGGCCCGCCGGATGTCGCTAAGCTCTCCGCTCAAAGTAAGATCGCTCTTTCCTAAATGCAGGCGGGCACCACTCAACGTCATATTGTTAGTATTGAATTTCACGCTTGTCTCATCAATATACATCGGAATGGGGAATAAGCGGCTAAAGCCCCTCAATTGCTTAAACCTCACTTGTCCCCGAGCCTCCCATTGGCGTAAGACACTGTTTGAGGAAGCGACCGAATCCACTTGCGACCGCTGTCTATTCGCCCTTCGGGTGGTCTGCGTGCGCCTGCGCAAGGTATCACCGGCGGCAATACGGCGTTCACGTTGTTGACGGATCGCTTGCCGATAAGGTAATGCTTCCAAAGAGAACTGGCTTTCCGTCAGAACCATACCCGTCCGTAAAGGGATAAGAATATATTTTAAGGTGTCCACTGAGATCGTAGCTCCCGCCATAGGGATCCGCTTATCTGTAGAAGAAGCCTTGATGCCCCCTTTCAACACGGTCTTACCGGCCACCATCCAGGTAGAATCCGGCAACTTGGTGCGTAAATGATCAAATTCCAACCCTGCGGTCATAGGGATAACAGCCGTTGTATCAATAACCGGCGTCGTATTGGCTACCATCTTCAATCCACCGATATTCGTACTGATCTCATCCTTATACTTTATATTCAAGGTATCCACCGATAGATTAGCACTCAACAATCCTTTCGCATTCAGATATTTACTTTCATTTTCCGTAGATCCTACAAACAGATTCGCCCCAGCGATATACATATCCACGCCTAACGGCTTACTAAACGCCTTGAAGCGATCAACCGTCAAATTGCCGGATGATTTGACCTTGGCGAAGCGGCTATTCACGATATCATCCACCTTAAACACCGTAGATAAATCAGCCATCACGGTACCCTCCAGCAGCAGTGTGTCGGGATTCAAGAACTCTTTAGCCAAACGGGTAAAATCGACCTGCCCTTTCATCTCCGCCCGAATCGCGGGATTCCTCCAGATATCCCTAACCTCGCCACTCATGGTCAACGAGGTATTCAACCCGATCAATGTCAGCTCCTCCAAAGAGACATAAGAAGAATCTGGGTAAGCGCCATTCAAATGTAAATCCATGTCCATACGCAAGGTATCGATCCCCTGTTCAATACCTTTTACACGATAAGAACCATCCTCTATCTTGCAGCATAAGTTCACGGTCGGAACAATACTATCCCCTAATTCTCCACGGATATCCCCTTCCAAAATAATACGTCCCTCAGCAAGTGTTTTATCCCGATCCTTAAAATATTCATCCGGAATAAAATGTAAGAGATCATTCATATCGGAAACCTTCAACCCGAAAGTCATATCGATCCGTGACGGATTATCCTCGGTAGCCGGCACCATAAAGCCATCCGCCGTAAAAGGCAGATTATTCACCAGCAACTCCGCGTCCCTCAACCCAATCCGGCGAAGTCCATCAGCCAACAACAAACGTCCCTTGAAGCGTAACGCTAACTTATTCGCCAAAGAATAAGACGGGCTACGGAATACGATCGAGGAAGAACCGGTCTCCACATCCAACTTATTTCCTCGTTGGGTCAAAAGGCCATCTATATGTAAAAAGAAACCATCGATCGCCGTATATAAATCCTGCTGGCGGTCATCATAGACAAAGTGCCCATTCGTAATATGCACTTGCTGCAAATCTATTTTAGGCAATGGAGATGACGATGATTCGTCTACCGAATCCATCTCACTTTGATAAATCTCCCAATTCGCCTTTCCCTCCTCATTCACATAACCATAAAAACGGATACTATCCATGATAACCCGAGGAATCGTCACTTTCCCGCTAAACAGATAATCCGTAGGGTTAAATACGACGATCGCTTTTTTGAAAGACAGCAAAGAATCCGAAGGAATCATCAAATCCTCTTGATAGCCTATAGAATCCTCAGCCAGATGTGAGATCAAACGCCCATTCGTCAACTTCACTCCCAGATAAGGATACGTCTCGAAATAAGTCAACTCCACCCGCTCACATTCCAAGTGCGCCTCTATGAATTCGTTTGTTTTTTCTACGACCAGCGGTGTCAGCTTCTCCGGAGGTAAGACCGCCCATTTCAGTATACCAACCCCGATCAAGGGAAGTATGAAAAAGATCCCGACCAACGCAGACACAACAACCAGCAATATCTTTCTTATTCGTACCATACTCATTCCTTCATCTTATCACAAACAACACTAATTAAATTGTATGAGCAAAAATACGAAATACTATCCCAAAGACAACGCTTATCTCATAAAAAAAGGTCCCCCGCAATGAGAGACCTTCTTTTTGTATCTTATTTATTTTTCTACAATTTATTTATCCAGAACCTCGTATTTAGAATGCTGGCTCTTGAACTCAGGAACAATCTCCTTCATCCGCTTCACGATCTGCATATCCCCCTCCACGGCACAAGCATGTACCAAGGCATCAATCCGCAGATTGGCGTCAGCATAGTCATACGCACGGACTTGGGCGATCTTGATCTTCGGATGAAAAGTAGGCTTGGAGGTCTCCTCCTCATTGAGTACCTCCTCATACAACTTCTCCCCGTCTCGCAATCCCGTGAACCGGATCTCGATTCCCTTCACCCCGCTCAGACGGATCATACGCTCAGCCAGATCCACGATCCGTACAGGTTTACCCATATCGAACACGAAGATCTCTCCCCCATTACCCATCGTACCGGCCTCTAGGACCAGCTTACAAGCCTCCGGTATCAGCATGAAGAAACGAATGATATCCTTGTGCGTCACCGTAACAGGACCGCCCCGCTTGATCTGCTCCTTGAATAACGGGATCACGGAACCGTTCGATCCCAGCACATTGCCGAAACGAGTCGTCACGAATTGCGTACGCCCCCTCACCTTCCCATCCTTGATAGCCTGATCCAAGCTCTGCACGTAGATCTCGCAAATACGTTTCGAGCAGCCCATCACGTTCGTGGGATTCACCGCCTTGTCGGTCGATACCATCACGAACTTCCTCGTGCCGTATTTCACCGCCAAGTCTGCGATCACCCGGGTACCGTCCACGTTGTTGCGGACACTCTCCTCCGGATTATCCTCCATCATAGGTACATGCTTGTAAGCCGCAGCATGAAACACATAATCCGGACGATGCTCCTCGAACAATTCCTCCATGCGTTCACGCACACAAATATCGCTCACAACCGTATAGGATTCTATATCCGGCCACCTACGAGCCATCATCAAGCGGACATCGTGTAAGGGAGTCTCCGCCTGATCTATCAAGACCATACGTTCCGGGGCGAACTGGGCTACCTGCCGCACGATCTCACTACCGATACTTCCGGCGGCTCCTGTTATCAGAATCCGCTTACCGGTAAGCTGCTCCCTCACCGCCTCCAAGTCTATCTCGATCTTATCACGGGGCAGTAAATCCTCTATATTCACCTCCCTCAGCTGGGTATGGCTCAAGTCGCTCCTCCCGTCCCACTCTTGGGCGGCAGGAGTCATATAGATCTTTATATTCGCCTTGATCAGCCTGTCCACCATCTCCTGATTATTCCGGATCGCCTCAACCTTTAAGGGAGATACCAACAAAACATCGGCTTGCAGCCTTCTCATCACACCAATCAAATCCTCGTTATTTGGATAAACCTTGACTCCCATTAAATACCGATTCCCAATCTCAGCCATGTCCGAGATAAATCCAGCCAGCACAAACCGAGCCGGATCCTGATTCTGGATACTCTTCGCCAAACTCACCCCACCTTGCTTCACGCCATAGATAAACGCTCGTTCCGCCTTAGCCACACGAAAAGTACTTACATAAAAATATTTCACGAACACACGCATCATCCACATCAAGCTCATAGCCAACAACGCGGAGAGGATCAGATCCCGTTTACGGATATACACCAAATAAGGAGAAAAGTCCGTCAACGCCTGAAACACGACTACGCAAATCAAGCCAAACAAGACGGCGAATCCCACCTTTTGCAAGTCCACGAAAGAGGAATAACGTATAATCCCCGAATAGGTATGGAACAGGCGAAAGCCTACCAGATAAGGAATCAGGCATACCAACAGCGTGACCAATAGATGTCCTAAGATATCCAAGGTCGACAACACACCATTATTCAAGGCATACACCAATAAGCCGGAAAATAAGATCAAGCAGCAATCCAGCAAGATAATACCCCAATAGGGTAAGGATTTCTTGGAAAAGTACCAGGTAGATAGTCGAGAAAAAAGACTCATAATAATCTCAATATATTTTTCTTTAAACAATTTACGATATAGGCCATATCCTTAGCACATAAGGATCAGGGGGGTATCACTCATGTAAGCAAGTAAAATCCACATAAAAACCATAACTTAATTCTCTTTTATAATCGAAGCTAAATATTCTTCATGCAAACAATAGTATTTTTTCATAAATACCACATACAACAACGCCACCACCACTACTACCGCCAACAAATACAACCAATGTGCCGTTACGGTATCAGGTATCACATAGATAAATGCCAAAGAAACCGCCAACTGTAAACACATATATACCAACGACACTTTAACGTGACCAATCTTAAGTTCATTCGCCATCAACTGATAAGCATGTTTACGATGCGCTTGACCTAGATTCTCATGCAGTAGAACGCGATGTATTATCGTCAAACAACCATCCACACCATAAACCAATAAAAAGACCAAGTAAGTCACGTCCGTTGTCTTAATAATCAGACTGCCTATCATAAACAGCAAAATATAGGCTATACTTATAGAACCTACATCTCCGGCGAAGCACTTAGCCTTTCCCTTGGGACGAAAGTTAAAAAGACAGAACACCAAAACACTAAGTGCCGAAACGTAGATCAAAGACGGATCAACAAAACTGGACTTCTCGTTTACCAACATCAATGGAAGCAATACTGATAGAGAATAACCAGCCGTAATGCCATTTATACCATCCATGAAATTAATGATATTCGAGGCTCCCACACAAACGATAAGCGCCAACAACAACACCCACCACATATTCAGGCGCAATATATCCAATTGATAAAACATCATCACCATGGCAATGAATTGGGCCACCAAACGCACAGAATCAGGCAAGCTACGTACATCATCTATAAAACTTACGCCCCCAATTAAGGTAACGGCCATAAGAAACCACGGCGTAGAAAATCCAAAAAAGAAAGCCCATGTCCATAAACCCAGTAAAAAGATAATGCCACCACCTCTCAAGACAATAGAGGCATGGGAACTGCGCTCGTTGGGTTTATCAATGATATTAAACTTATCCGCTATATGGAAATAAAAAAGCTCCGCAAAAAATAGCAAAGCGAAAATCAGTACATAAAGCAAGCCGTTCATATCTTATCACTTCTTAAAGCTAAGAATAGTACAAGCCAATCCCTCTTTTGCGGATACCGGCATCTTTTGTAACCCCAAAGCCTTTTTTATTTTAGCATTACTTACCACATAATTCTCTGTCAGCTTCTGCATACGAAACGGATTGAGTGGAAGATGTAGCCATCCACCCATCTCTGCCATCACGTTCATTACCCCTTTAGGGATATACAAAATTCTCGTCTTCTTACCCAACGCCTCACAAATCACCTCGATTAATTCATTGGTAGACAACGGATCGTCATCAGCCATATGATAGATGCCGCTCTCTACCTTTTGAGTCAAGAAACCTTCTATCACTGTACAGAGGTTCTGTACGCTAGTGAATGAACGACGATTCTCAAATGCCCCAAGCGGCCAAGGAATCCCTTTACTCACTACATTATATAACAGATTCAAATTCCCCTTATTTCCCGGGCCATGAATCATACAAGGACGCATGATATATACCTGTTTGCCGGGATAGATAGAACTATCTCCAAACGCATGATACAAATTGCCTAACGCTTCAGGCGCAAACCTCTCGATGATATAGTTCTCAGCCTTGATTTTACTTTCACCGTACGGTCCTATGGGAACAGGTACACATTCTTCGGTTAGTATATCTCCTTGTACAGAATCAGCCGCACTTTTTACCGTAGAAAAAAAGATAAATTTCTTGATAGAAGGCCGAGCCAAAAACCAATCAAAAATTCGTTGGGTCAATCCCGTATTAATCTTAAAATAAGTATCTGCGGCATTCCTATTTTTAGTATCATGCGCTTTCCCCGCCAAATGGATCACCGCGTCAAATTCCGGCATCTCCTTATCTAAGTCATCCCAAGAAAAAGTCTTTATCACACCGTCCTTTTCCGAGGTAACAATATCCAAACCATAGAGGCCATGACGCACCTTCAAGGCAACAACCAGATTGGAACCCACAAAACCGTGGATCCCTGTTATTAATATATTCATCGTGAATTTATTTACGGCATGTCATTTCAAGTCTTCCAACTTGACCAACGGAGTCTTATCCCATTCTATGATAGAGTCAGCCTGTTTTACACTCATAAAGTCATAATGGCTCAACAAGCGTTGGAATTTACCAAAAGCACCCTTAATACCCACATAACTTTTAAATCGTCTCATAACAGGCAAGGATCGGATAATCGGTTGCCCCGTGTCAAAATCACGAGGATGGAAATAAGTCATCATATAGGTACAATCCTTAGCCCAATGATCAATCAGCCAATAAGGAAATAAACGGAAAAATCCTCCTCCCGAGAAAACGATATATTTTCCACATATTGCTTGTATATTAATAGGGAACTCCTTGATAAACCCACCGAAACCCAAGTCTATCCGTTTCGGAACACCCATTCCATAACTAGGCATTCCACCATAATCATGGGGGGCAGGGAACATAGAACAATCATACTCGAACCCCAACTCTCCCAAACAACGAAGTGCCCACGTATTATTTTTAGTAATCGAGAACCCCGGAGCACGAAAGGCGTTCACTTCTTCCCCTATTAGATCTTCTATCAACGATTTAGCCATAGCAGTATCCCTTTTGAAGTCTTTTTCATTGAAGCGAAAAGATAACTCATGCTGATACGAATGACAACCAATATGATGCCCTTGCTTTTGGATAGAACGAATCACACCAGGATGCCTTTCGGCTATCCAACCTAAACAGAAAAACGTCCCTTTCAAGTTTCGTTTATCCAACTCCTCCAAAATGCGATCCACCCCTTGATATATGCGAACCTCGTGTCTATCCCAGTCAAAATCCTCTGATATAAAATCACAATTATACCAGTCTTCGATGTCGAAAGTCAAGATATTCATCCTTTATCAAACTAAATCATAACTTGACAAATTCACGTCCCAATTCTTTATATCATATAGAGTATCATCAAAATATGATTTGTCAATCAAATTACAAGTAAAATGAAAATGTTTAGGTTCAAATCTATGAGGTATCTTAATCAATGAAACCGGAACAAAATCTAAATCCCCCACATACATGATCAAATCAATATCCTTTGATCGCTCTTGGTATATGGATCGTACCGCAAACTCAAAATTTGAGCGGTTCATAGGATATACATCTAAAAGAAAAGCGGTCTTAACTGGATTAAAATTTTGATGGCGATCTTTATGATCCTCTATTCGATAAACATACTTACAGCCTTTTATATCCCGTATTTCATATTGCCCCTTATTCCATCTATAACGGACTTTATCGAAAGACTCACGATCCTTCTCAAAAACAAAGGAACGAATCTTTTTCCCTTTAGATAAATGGGACATCTTGATCAAAGACCAAGAAAAAAGTCTAAAGAAAGGATCAAGCCATCTCATCCTCGGAATGATCGGACCAATCTTGATCGGAAGGATATAAGTGGTCAAACGGCCTATATCCTTTACCTTAAACCCTTTTATCATCACCGGATAAGACTCGTCATTCGGGAAACCAAACAACAATTTGCACCCTATGCCTCGGAGACAAGGCCAACAAGCCCTTTCCGTCTCATAAAAAGTAAAGAAATCCCGGTATTCCTTCTTTACCATTGAATCAAAACCTAGAGCCGCAATGAATTTCTCACCCTTCTTCTTATAATAAAAAGGCATATATACATAATAAGCGACTAAGAGGCCCTTGTCATACATCAAACTATGTACGGAATATCCCAATGGAGCATTAAAACACTCCTCACGAACCGTAAGGATATCTCTTTGCAAGCCAAATACCTCGAAAAAGAGTGTATTTATGGACTCTATCTCCGCATCGGATAACTCTCCGGTTTTTTTCACGACCGAATCCATATCACAGTTTTTGCGTTAATACCCTTTCTATATCCTCGAAACACTTCATCCCGGAGATCTCCTCCGGATCGAACTCGACACCAAACTCGGATTCCAACTCCACGATCAAATTCAAATGGCGCAAGGAATCCCATTTATCACAGTTCTGTTGGGATAACGCTTTTGTCGCACTCTCCAATCCTAGCACGTTCTTTAATACGAACAATATCTTTTCTTCCATACTATCAATATGTTATTTTATAATAGGATGGGATTTTTATCTCCGCACCCATGTTCAAATGGTAGAACTTGCTTCCGTCCTTATCCTGGCTATCCAAGACAAAATCGGTTCGCTCATAGAAGCCTGAAACTTGCATATTCTTAGCTGTCGGAATATAAGACGCTTTTACGAGCTTAACACCTCTATTCCTCAGTATATTAAGAATACCGGACAAGAAAACCTCCTCTATCCCTTTCCCCAGAATCCGGCAACTGAGCAAGAAACTATCGATCTCATACCCCCCATCGATAGGTCTCAACAATACCGCTCCGGTTATCCCATTATCCCCGAAACGATCCTTGACGGAAAGACAATAGATCAACCAGCCCTCGGAGGAAAATCCCATGAGATCCGACTCCGAATACCTTCGGGTCGTCAGATTGAACTGGTTCGTCTTATGGGTCATCTGGGCGATACGGGATACATTGAACGAGCTTATCGGTTCGATCCTCATCTCGATCTCCAGACTCTGTAGATACTGATCGAAATCCACAAATTTCTTTCGCTCCTGTGTACGGCTCGCATTCGCCTTGTACTGCTCGGTCTTCCGCCGATCCTCCTCCGTCACCGAATAGACACGGAAATAACGATCCGACAAGGAGATCAAGAAATCGGGTAGCATATAAGGCTGTTTTGGAAACTCGGGAACCTCCACCATCGGAAGCATTTGGCGGACCAACTCACGCTCCGTCGGGTTATCATCCACGAAGACGAGACTGTCCAGACCTATGTTCAGCTCCTCCGAAAGCTCCCTTATGTTATCCGCCTTGTTCCGCCAATTAATACGCCAAGCCGAGAAATGTTCCTTCCGTAACAACACGAAAGGATTCTTCTCCCACAAATCCAACACGTCCCGCTCGTTGTTCTTGCTACAGATCGTCAGTATGACACCTCTCTTGGCCAGTTCCAACAAGCCTTCCTGAAAATACAGGAACGCCTTGCCCGGATAATCACCTCCTATCTTTATTCCATCTATACCGTCCTCCCCGAGGACCCCCCCCCAAAGCGTATTGTCCAGATCCAATACCAGACACTTCTTCCGGCAGAGGCTTATCTCCCTCAAACGATCCTCAAACCAGCAAGAGAAGTCGGAAGCCAGCTTAGGGTTAATGCCCATTTGGGAAATAAAATAGAAACGCCAGTCAAATAATTGGCTGGAAGAATAACGGCGAGTGAAATCCGGCAGATCCATATACCGGACATTACACCTCTCCGAGGCGAGCGAGCGTAGATACTTGTTATAGGTCTCTATGCTCTCCTGTACCTCCCATTCTGAACCGACCCATTGAAACGGACAAAGATCAACCAAGGAGAAGACCAGCACGCTCTTATGTGCCGGTATCTTTTCTATTACCCACCTTAACTTATCGATATAGGATAACACCTCCTCCGCCACACGGCACCTATCAAACCCGAAAGGGACTTGGTAGAACCAGATATAGCGATCCGCCCCCTCTTCCAGCGAGGAAATATCCCCATAGCCGGAGTAACGAGCATCCAGATTCCCGAACAAAGGCTCAAGCGTGTTGTTCCGAAATATATAATATCTCATCTTAATATTCTATCAGCTTTGAGATTCTTAGATTTTCCAAGGAAAGATAAGCCGTTCCCCAGGCCAAGCCCGCCCCAAAACCGGCCATAAGCACATGCCGCCGTCTCGGGAAACTGCCGTCATACATGGTATGGACCATGTTCAAGGGAATGGAGGCGGCACTGGTATTGCCAAAATACCCCAAGCTATACGGCACCCTATCCAACGGGAACCTCAATTTCTTGGCGAAGAAATCCGTCATGAAACGGTTGGCCTGGTGGAAATGGATTATATCCACATCTTCGATCCCCATACCTAATACTTTCAATATCTCCTTTATACCCGAGGGAACAACCCGCAAACCAAAATTGAAGACATCCATTCCACGCATGTGCAACTGCTCACCGCTCAGGATATTTCCCTCCTCATCCACTTTACGCTCAAATCCCTCCGTGCTACTAGGATTCCGGTATCCCCCGTACGGTACACGGAGCATATCCGAACCACCCCCATCAGAATGAAGCACGAAACAGGAGGAGCCATATCCCTCGCCTTTCTCTATCAGCGTGGCGGTACCGGCGTCGCCGAACAACGGTGTCGTCACCTTGTCATGATCCGATACGGTCTTGGACATGGTCTCTCCCACCAGCAAAAGGACACGCCCTATCCCGTCTTGCGAGGCTAGGGAATAAGCGATGGATAGCCCATATACATATCCGGAGCAAGCCATATTGATATCAAACGCCATCACTGTTTTCGGCAAGCCCAAACGATCCTGCAAAGAAGGCGCCGTGGACGGTTGGCGGTAATCTGGAGTCTGGGAGATGAAGATAAGAGCTCCGATAGAATCCCGCTCGATACCATGATCCGAGAACAACCGTTCCGCAGCTTTACAGCACAGATCGGAGGAACAGACATCCCGCTCCGCTATCCTCCTCTCACGAATACCGATGGAATGGATGGTCTTATCCAGATCCTCCTTGGATATCAGATAATCCAGTTCTGAATTTCGCACAACCTTTTGGGGAACACAAGCTGAGACCGAATGAATCCCAACATCTGTATATTTCAGTATCGCCATAGACTACAAGACCGTAAATCCTCCATCGACAACAAGGCTGGCGCCCGTGGTGAAACCGCTTGCATCCGACAAGAAATAAATGATGGCCCACGCTATCTCTTCCGGAGAGGCCGCACGTTTCAAGGGATACTGACTCTTCGTACTGAGCAATTGCTCCTCCGTAAACTCCGAGCCATAAATAATGGGAGTATCGGTCATTCCTGGCAATACGGCGTTAACCCTGATCTTTTTGGAGGCTAATTCCACGGACAGCCCCCTCATCATACCTTGCACCGCACTTTTAGAGGCGGAGTACACCGAGTTCCCCGGGTGTACCGTCAGAGGTCCCTCTATGGAGGAGATAAAGACTATCGAAGAAGGCTTCCTTATCTTTTTTTGTTTTAGCAGGCCGGTTGTCAATAAAGTCGGGGCAAAGAAATTCACGTCGAAAAGATGCTGCATATCCTGTTTTTTTAGGAATGTCACCGGTATTGTCTTTACAATACCCGCAATATGAGCTATGCCATCCAAAGCGGGTAACCTATTTACCAAGAGCGAGAGATCCTCTTCCTTTCCTAAATCAGCCACCAATTGAATATGACTATCCCCCTGCAATAAGGAGAACGTATCACTCAACCGTTTCTCATCCCGTCCCGTAATCACGACCCCAGCACCTAATTTCGAGCACTCAACAGCCGTGGCCTTTCCTATACCGGAGGACGCTCCCGTCACCAAGATCGTCTTCCCTTCTAATGAATATGGATTATAACTCATAATTACTTATATTTCTACCAAATCACTTATCACTACATTTTCATCCAACTCAAAATAACCGGTTCCCCAGGACAGACCAACCCCAAAACCACAAATAGCAATCTTGCTTCTCCGTCCTCTCAACGAACAAGCTGTCACCAACGTCAAAGGTATGGAGGCGCTACTCGTATTGCCAAAAAGAGGCATGGAATACGGTACCTTCTCCTCCGGTAACTTCAATTTCTTCCGAATCTTATTATTCATGAAATAATTAGCTTGATGCATCACGAAATAATCCAAGGACTCTCGATCCAACGAGAAGCGCTCCATCAACAGGTTAAAACTTTGAGGAGCTTTCGTTATCCCGAACGAGAAAACGCTCATGCCATCCATCTCCGTGTTCAAGCGAGTCCTTCGTAAGCCCTCCGGAGTCGTATACACATCCAATGATTGGTTATCAAAAGGATGCCTATAGCCACCATCACGGATAATGATAGCCTCATACCCGCTTCCATCCGTAGAAAAATGAAAACGGACAGGCTCATATCCTTCTTGATATTCTAAAGCCGTGGCAGTTCCGGCATCACCAAATAAGGGATAGGCGCTCTTATCCAACGGTGAGGATTGCAAATGGCAGATTTCCCCGGAAAGGAGCAAGCCCTTCTTTATCTGCCCGGAGGACAGCAGGGAGGTGATCACGCTCAAACCATAAACCCAACCCGAACAACCCAAGGATATATCCATGGCATAGCAGCTCTCGGGCAGTCCCAAACGCTCCTGCAGGATACAGGACGTGGCCGGCAGGATGTAATCCGCCGTCTGGGAGACAAAGAGCAAGCACTCGATCTCCGATTTATCCCAACCTAGATCTTCTATAAGACGTTCCGCAGCCGAATAGCAAAGATCAGAGGAGCAAACCCCGGGATCAGCGATACGCCTTTCCCTAACGGAGGTAGAGGCGATGTATTTCTCCGCCTCACCTTCCTCAAAATAGGGATAATCCTTATTGTACTCCACATGTTTCGGAACTCCGGCTGAGATACCGGAGATCCGTACATTCTTGAATTCCAGAAAAGCCATCAGAGACGGGATTTTACGATTTCGTAAAGATCATTGACCGTTTGCGAATTACGCACATCGTCACCCTTGATCTTCACGTCATACTCCTCATCTATCATGGCGATCACGGACAAGGCCGTCAACGAGGACCACTCTTCCAACTCCTTGAACTTTGTTTCCGGAGTAAACACGCTTGCATCAGTATCATCGAACTGATCGGCGAAATTTTGAATGAATTCTTTTATTTCCATAATGTCATTACTTTTTTGATTAATAAATGAATCAATGAATCTGATAATATATTTTTCTTTAACTTCAATATAGGCCCGGACAAGAATCCATAGGTACAAATAATCGAGGCGTCAAACCATGTGAATATATACTTATCGTTTTTCCTGTTCTTCAGTTTCTTGAGCACATAGTCGCAGATAGTCCATGGATACATCTTTATAACAACCTTCCTATCTCCAACATAAATATCATTAAAAGTGAGTTCTCTCAGAATATTTAGCTCTTGTTTAGATGGGCATGAAGCAAAGCGAAGTAAAGTAGTCACGCCTATATCCTCAAAAAGAGAAGATAGATCGTGTTTCAACACATCAGAGTTCATTACAAAATCCAAGAATCCTTCCATCAAGCTTAAAATATATTGATTTTTCCCTTTAACGGAATCGGATATAACATCTGGTGAAAATTCCGGATATATTATCCCATTCTCCTTACGATACTTTAGCAATGTGGAATCATTAGAGGCAGAAAAATAATTTTCCAACACATATACCAATGCAAATAAATTATAAGAATATTCTATATTCTTGATATAATCCTCAAAATAATATCCAGCTTCATAATCTCCTATGCTTGAGATTGAATGACGGGTATTTCTCATTCCAAAGAAAAATGATAAATAAGAAAATGGATTTTGTTCACGATGCAATATATAATTTAATATGCGGTTTGTATTACCATTCCAACCAATATCCACTATTCCTATTTTGGGACTATCCAAGAATCCTTCCTGTCGCAAATACGAGAGTAGCAAACATCTAGCCTCCTTTGATTTTTTCAACAAAGTCATAGATAAAGAAGACCGCCTTATTCTATCATAAAATAACGATTGCTTTCCCCTATCTAAAGGCTCATCCAACTCGTCAGCACTAAATTTATCCATAAACTCGCACTCCTCCAACCGTAACGAGGAAAACAACTGACGAGGAGTATACCCTGTTATATCAGAAAAAACTAATCCAAATTCATAGTCAGATAAATCATAGAAACAAGAGATAAAGACCACTTTTCTTGATATATATAGATAATGAAAACTCATTCCCGGAAACAAATGGCGCAGCCTCAACGCCATCCGATACCAGACGAAGCTATCCCTAGCCAGAAAAAACAGATTGTCCACGCCTCTATCCCTGGCGGCACACAAGACATTATACACAAACAAGAAGTAAGGAACCAGCAATACGTCCACGAAAAAATCCAGACGATCCGAACCGGGAAGGGATAATCGATAGGCCCGAGCCAACCCCGACAAATAAGAAGGCAGGAATTTCCTATAGGGAGACCGCGTATCATTCTGCCACAGATTCTCTGAAGGGGTATAAGGAAGATAAATCCTCCTTGACCGAATAAGCATAGACTTAGGCACGTAATAATCGCTATATGTATTATCCCCTACATGCTTCCATGAGCATCTCGATATCTTCTCTTCCCTTTGAATATACCGGAATAAATTCCCGGAATACTTTGTCAAGCCGATCTCCCCGGATACATATATCCGGTCCCCCTCTTCCCAGAAGCCAAACCTCCGCAATTGGAACCTCAGGAAATCGGAAGGCAAATACATATCCGATATGAACAATATCCGCTTTCCTCTTTTCCGGTAGTCACGTATCAAATCCAAGACTTGCCGTACCGGAGATAAATTCTCACGCTCCACGTCCAGTTCCAACCGCTTAAGAGCTGGTATCGACAAATTCGGAAAAGATTCCAAGCTAAGATTACGGTATATATCATCCAAGGAGACATCCTCCTTGCCGGAATTTCTCCTTGCGGTTTTCTCCGCATTCAAACGGGAATTGATCAAATCTTTCAGATAAGACCTATCAACCTCTCCCAATGCACGATCTGCCCATATACGAAAGATATTATCAGAAGATCCACACTTCCGGACAAGGCAGGTATCAAAAATGTCGAAAGAATACGTCTTTACCATCTCAAGGAATCATAAACCAGTTTCAATTGCTCCGCATATACCTCTTCTGTAAAAGAGTTTATGGCCTTCTCTTTCGCCCTATCCCGAATATCAGTTGTATCCATACTCAAGACCTTTTCCATCAATACGGTTAACTCATCATTGGTATTAAACAAGAATCCAGTTTTTCCATGTTCTATCAATTCCGGAGTACCACCAGAATTCCTACCTATAACCAAACAGTCATTTAACATTGCCTCAGCAGTTACCCGTCCAAATGCCTCATGCTTTGAACACATCAATAGCGCAATAGCCTTTCTCATCAACTCTTTGGAATCAGACCGATACCCCAATAGCACTACTTTCTCTTGAAGATTTTCCTTCTGTATGACAGCTTGAATCATCTTAACAATATGAGTTGGTCCCGTACCCGCAATATACAATTGCAGACCTCTACCTTTCAACATCTTTGAAAAAGAATATATAGCATCGAAAATACCTTTTTTCTCACTCAAGCCCCCACAATACAGAAAATAAGATTCCTTCTTTTCTCTTATATTATGAAGATTACGAACAGAGTCTACCGCATTATAAATAACTCTAGCTTTCGCTCCTTGAATATGAAAATGCTCTTTTACGGCCTCCGACACACAGATAATAGAATCTGACTCATTAAAATCTTTACATAATTTCTTAAACGGCTTAAAGGGCCTCATATTAAAATCCAAATCCAAGAACTCTCTTATATGCCATACATGTTTAACTCTTAAATATCTAGCAGCATAAAAACCAACAGATACTCTGGCATTATTCGTATGAACAATCTCCACCTTATGAGCTAATATAAAACGAACAACCTCATAAACAGCGCAAACATTTAGAATACTAAAATAAAAGAAATGCATCCAATATCCCAAAAAATTATAGTGAGAGGCACAATTATATCTATATCTAATTATTTTACACGAAATCCCCATTGATTTTATCTTATCGACCAACGGCCCATCATTTGGTAAAATAACAAAGCAATTATACTTATCACATATTGAAAGCATATTCAATAGTGATTGATTAGCCCCATATAAATGAGAGGAGCAAGCGACAAAAAGTATATTCATATCAGAGACCTTTTAAATACAGCTAATCACATAACATCCTACAAAGTAAAGATCATATAATTTTTCAATATATAGAAATTCTCCAAAAGCCAATAACAGAAAAACAAAAATACTAGAGTTTCTTTTATTATCTTCTTTTTATTTTGAGCACACAAATTCACCAGCAAATAAGTTATTATCAAATAATTTTGCTGCCAAAAGCGTTCATAAACATAATGGGAAATATCTATTGCAGATAAACACATAGTCATAATCACAACGAAATACAAATATTTAACAAGAAAAAAATTCACATTATCGCATGTATTTCTTTTTCTCAAAGCATATACAATTATCATTAGTGATATAACAAGCATTATCATTTTCTTAACCATAGACACAAAATACGTAATATCTCCCCACGGATATTCTTCATCTATATATCTTTCCAATGCATACAGAGGAATATTATCATTATTCATATAATCTATAATGATAAAAAAAATCTGATTAGACAACAAAGAAAGACAAACACCCAATACAAATATACAAACAGACGTTCTAATTTTCGTAAATGGTATAAAAGCTAGCAGCATTGGTAAGAAATTCATAGCTAAAGTTGGATGAATCCATATTGACAATAAAACAAATATAAAATTAAAATATTTTTTCTTTTCCATCGATGAAATGAACCCATAAAAGAATAAAGAATAAGCTAAAAAAGCTCTCAGAACATTTGCATTCATGAAGAAAAGGAATATATTTGCAAAAAACAAGAACAATAAATATTTATTCTTACATAAAGAAGCTATTTTAAACACAAAGAAATATCCAATTACAAACACAGACAATCGAAAGCAATAATAACTATCACAAACAGAAAACAGAAAGACAAAAAACTGAGAAAATGTACTTACTGTATCAAATGTATTTGGAGATGCTTTATAAGTAATAAATTCTATTTTATAATTCAAGAAGTCTGAAGCAAAAAGCGAATACGTAGACAATACTACAAAAATAATATAGCATACAATACAAACAACATCTTTTCTTTTCAAACTTATGCGTAAAACAGAAAGACCGAATGTAATAAATATCCATATATTATATAAAATCCAAACGATTAAATAGAGACTATCTGTTTGATATTTCAATAAATCTAAACTCATGACTACAACTCATTTTTTGCACATCATCCCATAAACACCATCCGAAAATTCTTTTGTAACCGAGGATTCCTTACGAGAAGGATGATTATCTAAAAGATGATTATTGCAAATAGGGATGAATGTAAATAAATCGACTAACCTTAGCGATATGCTTCCTGTTAACGTAATAAATCAATAGACCTATCCCTTAAACAACAATCTACCGATCTATCTTGTTAAACCTAATAACCCTAACCGCCAGTTCCTATAAACCAACGAAACAAAGCAAAACACTTCCACCCCTACGGCCATTACCGTAACCGTATACATGGTTATGCTTCCTGTCAGCCACAACAAGCCCATAGCCGTCAAGAAAAACAGACAATTTCCAACCATCACTCTCATATACACGGACGAATAGCCTAGCGGGACCAGACGATTTCCTCCAAGGAAACCATTGATAGATGTCAAGATCGCAGAGATTCCCAACAATCGCATAATGACAGAAGCCTCCTCTATATGTTCTCCGGCGAGAAGATACACCAGCCAGTCACTGCCGATGAACATACTAATGTAGAAAAACAAAGCGATCCCTACCGACAAGAACATCACATGATTGATGAAACGAATATTCCGTTCACGGGAGATCTTCGGGAAAACAGCTTGCGCTATCATGGAGGCTGGGAGTTTCATCAAATGAAGCACCTTATCCGCCATATCATAAATAGAAACCTCAGACATCCCCAGGAAAGAGCCGATCACCAATTTATTAACGTTCACATAAATCTGCGTGGACAGGATCGAAACAAACAAGGGCAAGCTCTCCTTATAGGCCGATCGCAATTCCCTTACCGGCATCAAGGATAACCTTACTCTCTCTTTTCCCAACACGATATATAAAGAGAGACAACCCGCCAGTATAGCCCCGATCCCGTTTAACAAGGGGATCAGCAAATAATCCTCTTGCCGATGGACAAACAAGAATATAGCAACCACGAACAACAGGCGGGCAGATAGGTTCACGAATGTGATATATTTCATTTTCTCAATCCCCTGAAAGAACCAGATAGGTAACAGAAGCTCGTTGAATGTCAAAAGGAAAGAGAGGACATACACCCAATAATGATCCTCAAAGAACGGAACCATACTGATGACCGATAAATACAGGACTAGGCAAACAAGCCATAAAATGAACTTACACCAATAAATGGATGTGACGATCCGGGATAATCTTGCCCTATCCTGCTTGTAAATCGCCACGTTCCTCGCTCCGGACATATTGAACCCGAAGTTGATCACCAGCGATACATAGTTTATTATAGATTGAGCGAATATGATCACGCCATACAATTCCAAGCCTATAACCCGAAGCAAGTAAGGATAGGTAAGCAATGGAAATAGAATAGCGAATACCTGCAGCAAACTCAGATAGGAAAAATTAGCCAGTATGGTCTTATTCCTTCCCAGCCTCTCTTGTAAAGCCATCATCTAAAGATTCAATCCCTACCGAAGATATCCCTCGTATAGACCTTTCCCGACACATCGTCCAGACAATCATCATAACGATTGGCTATGATGGCGTGGCTCATCTCCTTGAAACGGGCGAGATCATTCACCACGGCACTGCCGAAGAAAGAACTCCCGTCTTCCAATGCAGGCTCATAGACGATCACCTTGGCCCCTTTCGCCTTGATACGTTTCATCACGCCTTGAATAGAGGACTGGCGAAAATTGTCACTGTTCGATTTCATCGTCAAACGGTATACACCCACGACGCATTCTCGCTCCTCGGAGCACCGGAAACTGTTCCTCTCGCTATAATCGTAATACCCGGCCTTGCGCAACACCTGGTCCGCAATAAAATCCTTCCGGGTATGATTGCTCTCCACGATCGCGGTCATCATATTTTGAGGGACATCCTGATAATTGGCGAGCAACTGCTTGGTGTCCTTCGGCAGACAGTAGCCTCCGTAACCAAAGCTGGGATTGTTATAATGCGTGCCAATACGAGGATCCAGCCCCACGCCCTGGATGATGGCACTCGAATCCAAACCTTTCACCTCCGCATAGGTATCCAACTCGTTAAAATAACTTACACGCAAAGCCAGATAGGTATTAGCAAACAACTTCACGGCCTCGGCCTCCTTCATTCCCATGAATAGCGCCGGAATATCCTGTTTAATGGCACCTTCTTGAAGCAGGGCGGCGAACGTGTGGGCAGCCTTCTCCAAACCCGGAATATCCGCAATCCTCTCGATCGCCTCATTCTCCGCATTGAATTGCTCATCGCTTAGCAATTTGGGATAACCAACGATTATACGGCTGGGATAAAGATTGTCATAAAGCGCCTTGCTCTCACGCAAAAACTCCGGAGAAAACAGCAGATTGAGTCGCTCAATACCCTTTTGGGCGTATCTCAGATAAAGACTCCGGCAATATCCGACCGGAATGGTCGACTTGATCACCATCACCGCCCTTGGATTAACACTCAATACCAGATCGATCACATCCTCAATATGGTGCGTATCAAAATAGTTCTTCACCGGATCATAATTGGTAGGAGCCGCAATAACGATGAAATCGGCATCACGATAAGCGGACGCTCCATCAAGCGTAGCCGTCAAGTTCAACTCCTTCTCCTTTAGGTATTTTTCGATATACTCATCCTGAATAGGAGATTGCTTCCGGTTTAGCGTCTCCACCTTCTCCGGTATAACGTCAACCGCAGTGACCGGATGATGCTGTGCCAACAGCGTAGCAATACTCAACCCGACATAACCGGTTCCAGCTACAGCAATTTTGATTTCCTCTGACATAATGATTATTGTATATAAGTAGTCACTTCAGATCCGTAACAGACCCAAAGCATTTGTTTTGACTAAAAAAATATCCTAGGTTCATCCACCATGTATCTTAGGTGCGTTGGTAAAATATCTTAGGTTAGTGGCGCAAGTCACCTAAGATTGCTCATGGGGGTCTATCGCCCCATTGCCCATCTCATCGGACGGCATTTCCTTATGAGTGCCTTTCAGATGGAAATCAAGATCACCTTACGTAAGGTCTCTTTTATCGAATTTAGCACGTCCGCTTTCATTAATTTATGACAATTATTTTTCCTCTAGAGTAAATATACGAAATTTCATGCTAATTGCCAACCATCAATCAAAATCATTATACCATAATTGAGTTTATTACTTTTCCAGCGCTTCATATTTGGAGTTCATGTCAGCTGGGGCAAGCCTTCCACCTCGCCAGCGTGCCATACATGGTAATCCGCCATGGGAAGCCCGGGGACGGTCAATAGCTTGTAATCCGTCTCGTCCCTCCTCAAGATATGTTTACGGGCGTACAAACGGAGTGAGCGATCCGTAACGGACACCATCACGATCGGGAACGGATAAGCGAACAGGCGCAGCGGCGTAGTCTCGCTATCCGGAAACACACGACGCAACTGATAGGCAGAACGCTCGAACGACACCCAGTAAGATCCCGTACAATACAGGTGTATTGAGTTCAGGTTCGCACGCTCACGATCCATGATCTCTGTCAAATGGTCACGCAACAGGTTCATCAAACGGATGCCCGAAGGAAGGGAAGACATGTCTTGAATTATGATGTATGATGTATGAATTTTGAATTATTCCTTATTCATTATGTTTCAGCCAACCGTCGTAATCACGTAGACGACGTATCAACACAGACTTACTTTTCTTGGGAGAAGGCTCGTCCAGCCACGGGTCAACCACCTCGTGCGCCATGCGCTGGTAGAGGCTGCTGTCCGTACAGCCGTACAGCGTGACCAGCAACAAGGCACGGGATTGCCCCGCTTTTATCACCGGGAGCATGCTGCGCATCGTGGAGCGCAAACGATCGAACTCATCCGACTCGCCCAAAAGCAGATAGGCAGGAAGGAGCAAAGAGTAAAGCTTGCAACGGATCACGTCGGTCTCACCACGGAGAGAGGCGTAGCCACGCAGGACCTCACGGGCCAGACGGGCATCCTCATCCACTACCACGCCAGAGGCGTGGTAACGGCCCAAGGCATCGTGCAAGCCCTCCGACAGACGGTCGTTGTCCAAATGGGTATACACGTGCTTGCCCCCCGTGTTCAGCTCGATCAACTCGTACTCCCCAGCTCTCACCTCGAACAAGGGGACCCACAGACAGTCGAGGATACGCACCATCACGTCCTTATGCCCACCGCCCGGCTGCACCACCACCTCCGCCTCCATGTCGGTAAAAGGGCCGGAGGTGATACGCACACGGTCGCCTTTCAACAAGCGGCCGCTATCTGGCACGTACACCGGAAGCTCGTTGGAGTAAGAAGCCGCGACCCAACGCAAGGTATCCATCTCACGATCCGAGAGGTACGGGAAATAAGACCGCCCGCCGGAGGAAACCCGGGGGAGGAAATTATACAGGGGAAGCGTACGCTTCAGGCGGAAGATCTCGTCCTCCGAGGCGTGGACGAACACGTAGTTGTACAGCAGGGGCCGTTTCGTGTTGACCATCTTGCCGCCCACCTTCCTCGCCTCGACATACGAGGGGGAGAAATACTCGAACAAGGCCTCCCCACGACGCTCACGGCGGGAAAGCTCAGCGTCCAGCCCCTTCGAGGGGCTGATCCTGTCACGCCCGCCACCGGCGGTAGGGAGCGTGAGCACGTACCAGCGGACGGCCTCCTGGTCACGTCGCTTCAGAACATGCGCCATGAACCTATCCGAGCACTTGCCTGTCAATATATCCATCTCTATGATTATCTTTTCTAGTGGTTATCCCGTGGCCCGAAAACAGACCCCACGGCAATTCAGAGCCCTACCAAGAATCATTTACATCATCTTGATAAACAGCGTTTTATATTTTTAAATATGGCATTACTGAAAATTACCATCTCTTGAAATCTTAGGCTACTTGGGGAGTAGCCTAAAAGGTGCGAGAACGGTTATCACCCGGTTGTAGAGACGGGGCGTGCCCCGTCTCCCACTGTCTGATAGTATCTTTAAGTTACCATTTGGAGGGGATGAGACGGGGTACGCCACGTCTCTACAGGAATGTATGTTCGATTTTTTAGAAGGGACGTGATGATGTAGGAAATACGAGATCATTTCGTCTCTATTGC
>ERZ827516.334-NODE-334-length-54066-cov-5.610746_pt1 | contig 54066 bp, 50 predicted proteins | sample MGYA00519703_ERZ827516 | MGnify/ENA primary metagenome ERZ827516 (study PRJEB31778, sample SAMEA3449337) | human gut metagenome | biome: human gut; feature: human-associated habitat; material: faeces | place: United Kingdom | collected 2010/2012 ...
TGTGGTAAGCTGATAACAATTTACCTCAAAACCAACGGGGTATTTTTTGTTCTGAATCAGACAATACAGAAGTTCGCGCTAAGCGAACTAATGAAATGGAGGTTCTGGAGTCCCTTCACGGCAATGTAGTATGTGCATTAGCTGCCGGAATCGGTGACTATGTGCGATGTACTCTCTTGGAATATAGCTATCACGATGGCCAGTTTTGGATTTTTACAGAAGGCGGCGAGAAGTTTATAGGACTTGAGAGGAATAAAAATGTCAGTCTTGCTGTCTTTGAAAAGCCCCCGGACTTTGGTGCGCTGAAAAGCGTACTGGTCATGGGAACGGCAAAGCTCATCGAGCCGATGTTATTTGAGGTTCCTGGATTTGATGAATATTCGGAAAACTTAATAAAAAGTTCGACGATAGAAGCCCGAAAAATTGATTTCGGGAAAGAATCTATTGCGGAAACACGGGAAATACCGTATAATAATGCGGTCTGATCTGTACATTTAGAGCGGATTTATCCGTAAAATGATGGAAAATCCGAATTGTGCGTATTTCAGAAACAATTTTTTTTGTCGTAAGAGCGAAAAATATTATGTAAACTGTCCGTAAGCGTAAAAACACTTGACAAGAATTTGTGTTTTTACGCTTACGGAAAAGAACAGAGAAAAAGAACTAAAAAGAACCAAAAAACAGCGATGAATACATCGCAAAAAACGTGAGAAATGTAGGTAAAATAAGGCTTTATGAAAAAGTTAGCGTTAAGTGATGAAATTTTATTAACCGTTCAGCAACCCGCCAGATACATCGGCGGGGAAGTGAACTGTGTCATGAAAAATCCGTCCCTTGTGGACATTCGGTTTGCCATGTGCTTTCCGGACGTATAAGACAAAAGTGCATGTTTGCCCCACAATGAGGTGTTTTTTATGGACATTTCATTCATTTATGCTGATTTTCTCCTCTTTTTTAAACGAAACATATAAAACCTGGACGATTTTTTACGTGTTGTAATCCAAAGAATCGTCTGATTATTGCAATAGCGTTGTAAAATAATGGACTAAAACAAGGTTATCCACAATCAGCCAAAAAAAAGACAGATAACTTTGAAAGGTCTTTCGATACAATTTTATACGATCAATCTGTATATTGTTCCAACAGAAACAACGACGAACCCGTCGTTATTTTTTTGTCCGAAACAGATGAAATCCGTTCCCATAATTGCAAAAGCAAGGAGGAAACGGGCTATGTTGGAATTTAAAAATCGTGAACTTTTGGAAAAATATCAGTATAACACGGTCGCATTATCAAACGATCTGATGGACCGCATGCATCACATACAGTCCCTGGAAAGACAAGGACAAAACATTGATCGTATCAGACTCCCATTTGCTGATTCGTACCTGACAGCACCGATACGCGAAGCTATGCACCGAAAAATAGAACAGCAGCAGCAGGATCTGCAGCAACAGTGGAAGGAGTTGTACGGAAGTGGCTATCCTTATATCAAGGACAAGGATGGAACATTGACACATGCCTCACGTATGACCGGCGAACATCTGATGGTTCCTTCGCGAGATGGATGGTATCATATCCCGGATACTTTATGCCAAAATGCGGAAGAACGACAAATCCGTCAGCAGTTTGAAAAGGAGTGTGCACAATTAGAACGACAAATCCCGTATGAAACCGGGAAGCAAATTGAACAGATGTTTCTGGAAACCAGGAATAACGCACAACAGCTCTGGGCTCATCGAACCGGCCTTTCCATGGATGGAGGTGACCTGTCAGCCATTGCGACGCGTGGTTTAATCGTACCGACACAGGGACATGGTAAGGATGAGGAAGCGCAACTTGAATATACGGCAACTCCGATTTCCATGAACGCAAAAGGTTTTATTCAGCTATTGCGGATAGCAGCCCTGGAAGAATACAAGAACATGCAGGGAACCGTTGTTTGCCGCACACAGGGAACTCCCAAAATCCTGGGTGATTATCTGCAGCCGGATCAGATAGTCTGTTATATTGCAAGAGACGCCTGCCATCGCGTATGCCGTTATCTGGATACAACCGATATGATGCAGGTACACAATACAAAAACCATTCTGGAAAACGGCAAGGAAATGGAAGTGGATCGGAAGTCCGCACAGGAATTAACCGCAAACGATTATCGTAGTTTCAGTCATCCGATGCTTGAACATCAGAGCATTACACTGATTAATGATTCTTATGATGGGCGGGTGGGAAATTGTTCCATTGCATACGGCGACCGGATATACGGAAATCTGGAAAGCATGGCAAAGGGACTTGGGCTGACTCAGATTCAGGAGTGGATCTGTAACGACTGCATTCAGATGTTTGCACAAGATATACAACGCGAGACCGGAGCAGATATGGAATGGCAGCCGGAAATGGATGTCACGCAGAAACGGGAACCGGACGATCTGGATGTAGAATATGACCCCGGAATGAACATGGTACGGGATCTGGATGATTGGGAAAGGGAAGAAGAATCTTTCACGGAATGGCAGCCGGAAATGGACGCCGTATGGAGACAGGAACAAAAAATGGAAGTTGAAGATATGGAGCGATAGCAGAGGAAGAATTAGGATAGAAAAATCACATTATTCCAATCGTCTGGAAACGGCAGATATCAAGGCGGTAACAGATGATGCTCTTATTTTTGCATACTACATTCTTCGTTACACAAAAGAGATTTCGTGGAGATCTCTTTTTTTCTATCTCAAAACCAAAAACATTCTTTTTCTCTCCATAATTTCCCTGAACAAAAAAAAATGAATGGAGGCTTTTCGTATGTTTAAACGGGAAATCGCGGAAATTAAAAAAACAATGTCGCCACAGGAATGCAATATCAGCCGCATCCGCGGATGCTGCGTCAATGGAGAAAAAGAAATTTTGTCATCATTTGGCGATACATTTCTTTCCCTTCCGGAAGAGGAGGTCTTTAAATATTATGAAATCTTTAAAAAGACTTTGTCTGGAAAAATCGGCAAAAATGTACATAACTTAGATATACCACTGGCCGCAGAAAAAGAGGATGGTGAGCAGGAGTTTATGATGCGACTGCGAAAAAGCGAGCTGAAGGATGATGAACTGGTCGAAGAATTTTTCCAGAACATCATTGATACCTATGATATCGTTGGGAACTATGCGATTATTCTCGCATACGGGAGTTACGACATTCCGGGAAAAACCTCTGACAACGCTACACTGAATGATGCGTCCGACGAAGTGTTCCGGTACCTGCTCTGCAGCATCTGTCCGATGTCTTTGGACAAACCGGGGCTTGCTTATAATGAAGAAGCGAAGACCGTGGAAAATCGTAAGCGTTCCTGGAATGTGGAAATGCCGACGCATGGATTTTTATTCCCAGCTTTCAATGATCGCTCCACGGATATCCACGCTGCATTATGTTATACGAAGAAAAGCATCGATAAACAGACGGTATTTTTTAGAACGATGTTTGGGGCAACAATGCCGGAATCTGCGGAAGAACAGAAACAAATGTTTGAGACCGTGGTAGAAAAGACATTTGGTGCATCCCCGGAATTTACCTTTGTCAAATCTGTCAATGATAATCTTGCACGTATTGCGGAAGAAAAGAAAGATCAAAATAATGGCGGTATGAATAAGGATGAACTGCGTTCCATTTTTGAGGAAAGTGGAGCTGATGAAACAGATCTCGAAACGTTTGATCGGATTTATGACGAAGTGGTAGGAAAGGGAAAGGAACTGCTTCCGGAAAATGTTCTGAATGCTTCCAAACTGGAAATTAAAACGGAAGAGTCCGTGGTCTCCGCAAAACTGGGAGAAGGATCTTCCATTGAAACCAAAGTGGTGGACGGCGTCAGATGCCTGGTGCTTCCGTTGAATGGAATTTGCAGCATAAACGGCATCAAAGTAAGTTAAATTTGTATTTCATATGGCGAAATTATTGTTAATTTTCGCTGACCCGCCTTATGTGCGGGTCTGTATAGAAACCATACCAATAATTCAAATATTTTTCCCATAATTTTCCAGAGAAAATCCAGCGTAGGAAAGGAGAAATATGAAAGACAAATTTAAACGACGGATAGTTTATCTGGGAATCACTTTGTTGGCATTCATTGGTATTGGCGTTGCCGCAATCATTTCTACGACCAGACAGAAAGCAGATCATGCCATGGCAATGATACAGACGGTAGATAAACAAGAAGTAAAGGAAATGGTAAACGAAAATATCGCAAAAGAAGAAACTATGAAACTGCGCGATCACTGGACCATTGCCGGGTTCGGATTAGACTCCAGAAACCCTGAAAATTTAAAAAATGGAAATTCGGATGTAATCATCCTGTTTGACATGAATGGAAAGACCGGTGCCATTAAAATGGTCAGCGTATATCGTGATACCTGCATGAATATCGGGAATGGCAAGTACCGTAAAGCCAATGCTGCTTACGCAACCGGTGGGCCAAAACAGGCTGTACAAATGCTGAATGAAAATCTGGATGTGGAAATCGATGATTATGTAGCCGTGACATGGAAAAGTGTGGCGGATGCCATTAATATCCTCGGTGGAGTAGATCTCGAAGTTACCAAAAGCGAATTCCGCTACATCAATGCCTTCATTACAGAAACCGTAAAATCAACCGGTATAGGTTCTTATCAGCTAAAAGCGCCGGGGATGCAGCATCTGGATGGTGTACAGGCTGTGGCATATTGTAGGTTGCGTTTAATGGATAATGATTTTAAAAGAACGGAACGCCAGCAGAAAGTGTTGCAACTGGTATTGGAAAAAGCAAAACATGCGGACTTCGCCACGCTTAACAACATTATTGAAACAGTCTTTCCGCAGACAGCTTCTTCCATTGATATGGATGATCTTCTTGCAGCCGCAAAGAATATTATGAAACTGCATATTGCAGAAACGCAGGGATTTCCGACTCAATATTCCTGTAAAAACATTGGCGGGGATTACGTGTTCCCGGAATCATTGGCAGATAACGTTTCTATCCTACATGAATTTCTGTATGATTCGATTAAGTATCAGGTATCAGGACGCGTCAAGGAAATTTCCGATGCAATATACAAAAAAGAATATGGGAAAAGAACCGTTGAGAAAAAAGTCGAACAGAGTAAAACGGAAATAGAAACGTGGGAGGCACAAACGCAGGAAACATGGTCTTCGAATGAATACAGTCCAGAACTGCAACCTTCGATAAAAACACCGGATGAAACGACATCAGAGACTGAATCGATGCCAGGAATCGCAAACGAAACCGAAAAAACAACCTCGGAACATTCAGAAACGAAAGAAGAAGAGATGATGGATCAGGCAGATCAGGCAGATCAGGCAGATCAGGCAGAGCCGACAAAACCGGCAGGGCCTGCATCTGACAAAACACGAATTGCAGAAACAGAAGCGACTGTTACGGTGCCAGATACAGATATTGTTTTGGAAGAATCGGAGTGCAACGTACAATAACGAAAAATTCGTTTGTGCAATGTTGCGACAAAAGGAGGACACTATATGCAGAGAAAATATATTGAGGATTTTTCTGAATTGGAAAGAATGCTGGTGCTGGACATGAATTTTCTCCGCTGCGCCTGCAACGGATACGAAGACCGCGATCTGTTAATCTGTATCATTCGGATCATGTATAGTATTTACCTTACATTTCAATACCGGGAAGACTGGACCTTACAAGATGTCGGTAACTATGTGGACACAATGGTTCAATATTTGAGAGTGGGTCAGAGCCCACAGTATCATTATATTAACACGGTCCAGATCGCTATTGAGCACCATGATAAAAAACCGATGTATTACGCGACAATCGGGGCGATCTTAGTGGAGCCGCAAAGCTGGCACTTATTCATTGGATTGAGTGCAATGACCAAAGCAGATGGAACTTTAAAAAGAGTTTTCGAGTGGTTCACACGTGCAGAAGCGTAGCACCGTCCCTTTGGAATGGAAGATCCTCTCATATACTCTTATTCCACGAAGTCCGCCCTGATGGGCGGATTTTTCATATACATCTCATCCCATAATTGGTTTGAACCTATAACAGAAATTTGAGATACGAAAGGAAAAAACTATGGAAAAAAGTATAACTGAATTACTGGTGCGTCCTCAAATCGCATTCGAAACAATCCCCGGACATTACACCGGAGAAACCAAATTCCGTACCGGGCTTTGTGATACACATAAGCGGAGTGTTGCGGCGTCAAACCATGTAGAGGACTATAATGTCACGCTTAGCAATGTGGCCGTTCTGTTCGATTATGTAAAAGACGGACAGCTCTCCTGCGCTGGCAGTTCTGACCGTGTTTACCTGGAATTTCGGGATAAGGGAGGAAACACGGTGTGGTGCTATGCGGAAATGGATGGAGAGTATCCGCAGGTCTATGACAAAGCATCAGATACGATATGCGCTACCGCAGCCCTGGCTGTCTTGGCGATTCTGACAGTGCCGGTTATCCGCAAAAGTTATATGGATGTGATAGCTGCAATGCAGGATACAAATGTGGATTATGATAAGCTCACCACTGGTATCTATCATTTCTGCGACTCATTTTTATATGACTTCGCAAAACCGGCAAGAAGTGTCTATCAAGCCAAGGACACTCTGACTGAGGAGGAACTGTTATTGGCATATCGCAGCCGTTTGTTAAACGATATGTCAAATCAGTTTTCGATGGCGAAAAACGCAGAACCATGCAGACTGTTCCGGGGCATCGCACAAAAAGAAGAGCCTAAAAAAGCAGTCAAGAAACAGAATGACAACATGAAAAGCTTCCGTAATATGGAGCATCATGTGGATTATGAGTGGAAGGATGAGCAGAAAGACCGCATCCGTCCCGTGTCATTCCTGGATGATTTCACACCGACGGACACCTTCTACAAGGTTATGAAAAAATCGACCTGCGTATCGGTAAAAACATGGTGACTAACCTGCAATGTGGAGTCACAGACCCGTTAATGATCCGTTCCGACTATGTAAATATGCTCTTTTATGGTGATCCAGGTACCGGAAAAACAGCACTTGCCAATGCCATTTCCGCATCAACAGGCATGCCGATCTATGAGGTAACCTTTAACGAGGATTCCGAGGAAGACGAATTCGAGGGAAAAAATAAGATCGTGGAAGGCAAGCTCTCATTCGTGGAAACAGCGTTCCTGGAGGGTTTTGCAAACGGAGGCATTCTGCTTCTGGAGGAGATCAATCTGGCCAGAGCCAACATCTTCACATCCGTTCTGAATCAGGCGATGGAATATCCGTATATCATTAAACGGAATGGTTACGAACGGATCGTGAGACATCCATTGACGGTGATCATCGGAACCATGAACCTGGAGACAGAGGGAACCACTTCCTTAAACTCTGCTTGTTCTCAGCGTTTTACGTCCAAATACCTCGTCGGGGAAATGGGAGACAAGGACATGATGGAATCCCTTAGAAAACGAGGATACTCCACGGATGATATCCGTTACGTGTATGGGCAGTATAAAAAGTTGCGAAAATCCCTGAAAGAAACGGACCAGGAACGGAAGCTGCTGCGTGAGGTTTCCATCCGGCAGTGCATTGACGCACTGAACGCTATAGAAGAGGGTGTGGAACCGCGGGAAGCAGTTATTGACAGCCTTTATGGCGCACTGGCTGTGAAGAACAAGCGCGTTGCGGATAAGTATATGGCCGGAATGTTTCAAGCTATGGTTAATTACACAAAAACCACTTGATCGCAGTATGCGAACAATCTTATACGGAAAGAGGAAATCACATGGATAAAGAAACAGTCCGCTGGGAAGCGGAGAAAAATATGTACTCCGGAATTGTGACCGGTATCGTTGGAAGGGAGATGCACGTACTGGAAGCGGAGGACGGCGAGCTTGGCTACACAAAAGCCGGGGACACGGTATATGTAGCCAGAAAACATCCGCTGTTCCAGATGATTGATGAAAAAGAAGCGGCGACGCTGCGTTATGGAGTATGTGTGCATGAGGCGCTGCATCAGGTATTCACAAATTTCAGTTACATGCAGCGCTCCATCAGCACACTTTCCAGGACAAAACTGCTGAAGACAGAACTGGATATCCGGATGTACTGTATTTTTGTGAACCTGGTAGAAGATCCAGCCATTGAAAATATGGCGTCCAGCGTCATCGGTGGCCCACCGCTTGCGGCACTGGGTTATACGATCCGCAAAATTTACGAACTGTCCGGTGACTTTCAGAAAGGCTGCCGCTATCCAATCGAGGAAGTGATCAATGCGCTAATCCAGTTTGGGGATCTCGGCATTCTGAAAGGTAATTTTTCCTTCCAGTCAGCCCGCGGTATTTTTTTTAAAGATCGCCAGACCATTTTATGATGCAATTAATGAAATGGATCCAAAGAAACGAATTGACGCCGTATTTCCGATTTATGCGGAATGTGCAAGGTTGTGGGCCGGATATTCCGAGAAAAAGAAAGAAGAGATGGAGTCGCAGATTGCTCAAACAATGGAAAAGCGCGGGAAAAGTGGCGCCGACCGGGAGGCTTCCGGAACCGGGAGCCGTGGAACCTGCAATGACAGCACACCAACACAGAACAGACGTACGGAAACCATGAAACGTCTGGAAGCGGAACAGGGCCAGGGCCAGTCAAATCATGAGCGTCCGGTAACGGATGTGTCTGCAAAGAGTAAAAATAATGGCGACAACCATCCGGATGATAGCGCGGTCCAGACAGGGCAGAGTAGCGCAGCGCATGCGGACAACAATGGTCAGACGCCAGAACAGGATTCTATCTGGAACCAGGAGATACCGGAAATGCCGGAACTTTTGGAAAAAGACCGGGAAAATATCCTGGAAGGTATTCGTTCATATATGCATGAACCTGAAACAAATGCAACGGACAAAAAACGGTATTACCGCGACTTCGACCAGTTCGAAGAATTGAATAACAAATCGGAATATCGGCATATTCAGGCAATAAACAGATATGCTTCAGAGCCTAGTCCAAAGCATGTACAGCGTTATGACAAAATTCTGCACACGATGCAGGGTGGAATCGCCGGAACCGTGTCAGAACTACGGGAAATTTTTCTTTCTGACAGGGTTCGTAAAATACACTGTGAGAGCGGACGTGCTGACATGAACCGTTTTGCTTCCGGCAGGCTGAGCTCAAAAATGTTTCAGAAACGCCGGGCGCAAGGACATAAAGCGGATATGTGCGTCACCGTGATCGGCGATCATTCAGGCAGTATGGCTGGGGAAAAATTAACCAGAGAACTGTATACGGTTGTTGCGCTGGCTGAAATTTTTGCCGAACTCGATATTCCGTTTTATTTTTTCAGCTTCCATGTGGAAGGCAGGAAACCAATACAGACCCATTACATCCGCTGGGACAATACGGAAACCGAACGGCATCGCCTGGTGAGTTTTAAAGCAGATGGATGCAATTTTGATTCTTACAGCATCCGCTACGCCGCAAAACTTCTGGAAGAACGCCCGGAACGACATAAACTCCTGTTTGTGCTGTCTGACGGCCTGCCTTCTTTTTACGACAGTGTGGAAATGGGAATCAGAGAAAACACAACCGCTGTTATGGAAGCAAGATTGGCAGATATCGACGTAATAGGATTTGGTATCGGCACGACTAAAAAAGAAACATTCCATCGGATGTACGGGGAAGAATATTATGTGGAAGTGAAAAATCCCGCGAATATGTTCGAACAGATTGTGGGGAGGCTCACAACGGTTGTGGACGGTTGGGATTAGAGAAAGGAGACAGTAGTATGAATTATGAAAGTATGAAAGTATTCCGGGACGGGAACCAGCTCGTCATCGTGTTGGAAAATGCCGGGAAGGAATTGGAAGGCATGGTCATGTCTATGATCGGTGGTAATATTCCAAAAGTAGAGCATCTCTCTCCGCCAGCGCCGATTCCGAAGGAACGCCCGGACATTGAGAATATGAAAGAAATGTCACAGGCCAAACCGGCAAAATTCATTCAGGAAAATCGTCGCAGTGGCGACATGCGAACCGTCCGGTTGGAGGAAGAGCATACGGACCGTGCAAATATGATGGCACAGCGGCCGGATCCTTACCGGATGAATTACTTTGAACTGAAGACTTTTCTGGAAGCACAGAGCGCGAACAGGAAATTACGGGAAACCGTAGCGAAAAAATATCACACGGGGAATCTCGCGTTTGTTTTCAACACCAAAGGCGAAACCGAACTGCGCGCCCTCGCAACAGCTATTTTGTAACCTTTCAGAAACCGTCCTGGCCACAGGGCGGTTTTTTGTCGTCCAGCTTTTTACTATCTTCTTCCATAATTTACACGAACCTGTGAAAGAAATTTGAGGGAGGAGTAAGACAAGTTATGAACGAAGAAAGAAAAGTAAAATATGGTTTCCTGCATTGTCATACGGATGAGTCCAATCGCGATTCCGTCATGACGGTAGAAACGCTGGTCAAACGTGCCGCGGAACTTGGTGCACCGGCGGTCGCCCTGACGGATCATGGTGTGATGACCGGGTACCTCCGCTTTGCTGAAGAGTGCGCAAAATATGACATCAATGCTATTTTTGGTGTGGAAGCTTATGTGCAGGAGGATGCAAAACCGGGAGAGGGCACAGAGGAAAAACGTATGCACCTGATCCTGATGGCCAAAGACTATGAGTACGGATTTAAAGCGCTGATCAAAGCAGTCAGCGAAAGTAATGAGCGCATGGATTCCCAGGGATTTGCGCGTATGAACAAAGACATCCTGCGTAAATACTTTGGGCCGGGCGCCCCGGGTCACGGTCATGTCGTTGCAACATCCGCCTGCGTCTCCGGTGTACTGGCATCTCTTTACAGTATGAATGATGAGATTGCGAAGAAAGTCGAAAAGCTGAAGACGTCGCAGTCCGGATTGGAGACCCCGACGTCACCTGGCTATCTTCACAACCGCACCCGTCTGGACTGGATTGAAAAGACATTACAGGAAAGCGCCAAGCGAATTACTGCGTATAAAAAACAATCGGGGAAACCGACAGCAGCTCTTGAAAAAGAGATTTACGCAGCAGCAGAAGGGAGTGCCAAACGAGCAGCAGCACAGGCTGCGTATGATGAAGTCGTGGAAGCCAAAAAAGAGGCTGCAAAAAAACTTGCGCTTGAAACGAGCAAAAAAGAGGCGTTGACTGGAGAAAAAAGCCGCCTGGCACCGGTTGTGAAACAGTCGGAAAAAGAAATTGCCAAATGGCAGGCTCTCCAGGATAAGATTGATGAAGCAAACAGCCATCGAATCCCGAATGAAAAGATTGACGACTTTGTACGCAGGGAAGCAGAATGGTATCGTGAAACGTTTGGATCAGACGATTTTTATGTGGAACTGCAGTACCACGGATTCCAGACAGAAACAGAAATCATGCCGAGACTGGCAGCGCTTTCTGACGAGCTTGGCATCCCGTCCGTTCTGGCGAATGATGCTCATATTCCGACATCCTCCGGAGATGATGTCCTGGCACGATCCATTATCCGTACCACCAGATTTCTAAAAGACTGGGAAGCCCCGAGCGCGTCAGATTACGAGATGTATCTGAAAACCGATGAAGAATTGAAAGAATGGGTTGGTAAGATTATTCCAAAAGCAAAAGTGAACGAGGCATTTGAAAATATCGGGCGGATCACATCTCAGTGTCATGTTGCATTGCCGAAAGAAAAGCATTATCCATCTTTTAAAACACCGGATGGTTCCACACCGGAAGAATACCTACGTCGTATGGCCTATGAGGGGATTCCGAAAAAATACCCGAATGGGTTTCCAGATGAAAAGGAAGGCTATGAGCGTCTGGAACATGAGCTGGATGTAATCTGTTCCATGGGCTATGCAGATTATCACTGTATCGTTGAAGATTTCCTACGCTATGCAAGAGCAGCTGGGAAGCTGGATATGTCCGATCCGGAACAGGAAAAACTTGCTTTAAGTTTTGATATCGAAGCGATTGAACGCTATACAGCAAATCTGCCTGGAGAAACAGTCGGCCCAGGCCGTGGTTCCGCGGCGGGAAGCCTGGTGTGTTACCTGGTTGGAATCACCAACATCGATCCGTTAAAATACGGGCTCTTGTTTGAGAGATTCTTAAATCCGGAACGAGTAACCATGCCAGATATAGACTGCGACATCGAAACGAATATCCGTCCTTATGTTATCCGTTATGTCAAGCATAAATACGGTGAGAAATCTGTAGCCGGTATTATGACGCGCGGAAAACAGACCGGTAAAGCGGCGATCCAGACAGCTGGCCGTGCATACGGTATCCAGAAAAACGGGGATTCCACGGCGTTCCTTGGCGTCGTCAATACAGTTTCAAAAAAAGCAGTGGAACTGTCCGATGACGAACTGCACATGAACCTTAAGAAAATTGAAACGGAGTTGTATCAGGCGTTTGATTCCGATAAAGTTGCTCACGAGATTATCCGTTATGCCATTCTGATTGAAGGATGCATGACGCAGATCGGACAACATGCGGCTGGCGTCATCATCACGGACGGGAAACCGGTTGAAGATTATGTTCCACTGGTCTACAACCGAAAGAATGACATCATGATGACACAGTGTGATATGACACAGGCAGAGGAGATAGGACTTCTCAAAATGGATTTCCTGGGCCTGAACAACCTGACCGTCATTACCGAGACGCTGCGCGAAATCTTTAAGACTTCCGGAAAACTGGTTGATATGGACCGTATTTCCTATGATGATCCGAATGTGTTTTCCAGAATCATCGCCCCCGGAATGACGAATTCCGTATTCCAGTTGGAGTCAAACGGTATGAAACAAATGCTGCAGCAGTTTGGTCCGGACAGTATCTTTGACCTGATTCTTCTTGTGGCCATGTTCCGTCCGGGACCTTTGCAGTTTTTACCGGATGTAATTGCGGTCAAAAACGGGAGAAAACAGGTCAGTTATCTGACGCCGGAATTGGAACCAATTTTAAAGAGCACTTACGGTTCCATAACCTATCAGGAACAGGTGCAGGAGATTTTCCGTTCCCTGGCCGGTTATTCACTTGGACAGGCGGATCTTGTACGCCGTGCCATGAGTAAGAAAAAAGATTCGGTCCTCCGTGCAGAGCGTTCATCCTTCTTAAACGGAGATCCGGAACGCAATATCGCCGGATGCGTGGCGAATAACATCTCCGTGACAGCGGCAAATGAACTGTTTGATGAGATGACGGACTTTGCCAAATATGCATTTAACAAAAGTCACGCGGCGTGCTACGCCGTGGTGGCATACCAGACGGCCTGGTTAAAATATTACTACCCGAGAGAATATATGAAGTCCGTTATGAATAATACAGATTTTGATAAACTCCCGGGTCTGATCCGCGATTTAAAGACAATGGGGATCGGTATCAAAGCACCGGATATCAATCTGTCAGAACAGGGATTTTCCCTGCATGATGGAAATATTGTGTTCGGACTCGGAAGCATTAAGGGGCTCGGCAAATCGGTTGACGGAGTGGAACAGGTGCGTGCAAAAGGCGGTGCATTTAAGTCCATACAGGATTTCATCCTTCGGACGGACGCCGGAAAAACAATCCTGACCAATTTTACGGATGCCGGAGCTTTCGATTCATTCTGTACAAACAGAGCTGCCATTACGGCGATGATTCCGGAATATCTCACGGTCATGAAAAAAATCAAAGACCAGAGAAAACGTCTGGAAAAACAGTATGACCCAAAAAAAATTGCTTCGTATGAGGCAAAAATTAAGGAAAGCAAGGCCAAATTAAAAGAACTGGTTCCGGACACGGATATCTGCGAAGACGGCATGGAACGACTGAAAAAAGAACGCGACCGCCTGAGTGTATTTGTCAGTATGAATCCGATGGAACTTTATCCGGAACCGGAAAAGTGTGGCGCCGTTCCGATTATTGATGCCTTAACGGCAGGAAGGAGAGAAAAATTATCAGTAACAGGCATGATCAGCGATTATCGGATCCGCTACCGTAAGGCAGACGGAGCCCCAATGTCATTCTTTACACTGGAAGACTGTTCCGGTTCAATCAATGTCTGCTGCTTCACCAAAGAATTTGCAGCTGTAGGTGAAAGCCTTGCGGATGACACGGTCGTTCGGATTACGGGAAGTATCATGGTGGAAGATGACGGTACGAAAAAATTAAAACTGGACGGGGTTTCCGAACTTCACCAGCGTACCAAAACCATTCTGATCTTTGCAAAGAAATCCATGTTTGGCGGTGAACTGCAAAATATGCTGAAACCGCACATTGCAAAAAAAGGATATCCGTGTAAGATCTATGACATGATGATGGGAGAATTCCGAAACTGTGATCTGCGGTTATCCGCCAGTGTTTTAAACAGCAAGGAATTATACAACATCTGCCAGAAGAAACCGGTGATGAGAGATTTTGGCTGATGAAATATGTCTTACGAAAAGCAGGGGAAACCCTGCTTTTTGTTATATATCCTCCATTGTGGAGTCATCTGACTCCATGTAAAAAGCTCTACCGTTTTTCGTGACATCTCCTTCCATAATTCACTTGAAAATATTTACAAGGAGCCGAGAAAAAAAGCAGTTAAGGCTCCTTTTTCAAGAAAGGAGACAGTGTCATGGTACACAAAATGAAAAAGGAATTTATGGAACTGGAAGCGCAGGCAAGAAAAATGGAGGTATTCGTTGATTATGAGCCAGCAGCTCCGGTTGGCAGCCTCTTTGCCATGAAATGCGTGGTGAGCGATAAGAAGGGCGCACGCATCTGTCGTTTCGCGGCGGATGCTGACATCGCAACCGCGCAGGAACATGCAGGATATATGGCACTCAGTGCTTATTTTAACAAAGAAGTGGACGAGAGTTTGTATATCGTACGGACCGGAGCATCTGAAGCACAGACTCAGAATACATCAAATGTTACCCAGGGTCAGAACCAGGCAAATCAGGCTGCTGGCGGAAATAACCGGACTCAGCAAAATGCAGGTACATCCCGTCAGAATGGACAGAATGTGCCTCCGCAGCAGGGCCGTCCTTCTGCTGTAAATCAGCAGCAGAATCGTCAGGGACAGCAGAAGCCTGGCAGCAATCCGGTAATGCCGGGAACGTACAATCAGAACCAGCCACAGTGCAATACGCCTGCGCAGAACCCTGGCAACCGTACTCCGCAGCAGAATGCAGGCACGAGCCGTCCGAATGGACAGGGTGTCCAGCAGGGGCAGGGACAGCCGCAGCAGAACCATCCGTCGGCAGGACAGCAGACTGCGCCCGGAAGTAATCCGGTAATGCCGGGAACACGCAACCAGAACCAGACACAGTCCAATGCTCCGGGTCAGGGTTCCGGTAATCGTGCTCCGCAGCAGAATGCAGACACGGCACGTTCAAGCGGACAGAATGGCCCGCAGCAGAATCGTCCGGCACCGCAGCCGCAGAATAATGGCCAGCAGACTCAGAATATGGGAAAACCGGAAGACGTGCGTGTTCCGGTTGCACTGTTCAAACATCGTGAGGAGAATCGAGTCAGTGATCTGCTGAAAATTGAAGCAGGACGTTCTATTCTGCGCAGTATCTATTCCCAGAACAAGCTGACCGATGAACTGATGGCAATCCAACCGAAGGTACGCGCATACATGGATTACTATCATATTCCGATCGCAGATGAAACATTTGTAAAAAGCGGAGAGTGCTAAAGAAAGGAGACCTGTAGATGCAGGAGGGAGCTGCCAGATCGCAGCTTCCTGTTAGAAACATGGCAAATGTATATTCTTCCATGGCCGCAGCAACGCAGTACCGTAAATTTTTAAACACGGAGCTGATGGCCATTGTTTATGACTTGGAGACAACCGGGTTAAATCCGGCAATCAATCACCCGATCCAGGTAGCGGCCAGACTTTGTGCCGTATCGCCGTATGGGCTGGATGAGATCTGTTCCCAGAGCTGGTATATCAACCCGGGCTATCAGCTTCCACAGAAAATCGTGGAGCTTACCGGTATTACGGATCGTTTTCTTGCAACCCAGCCGAAAGAATCGGAAGTAATCAGAGAGATTGTCGGGTTCTTCGAAAATTATCCGGTGATCGGATACAACAATGGCAAGTTTGATGATCTGTTTATGCAGCAGATGTACCAGCGCTATGGTTATGCATGGAAACCCAAAATGTCCATGGATATTTATGCTCTGGTCAAAACACTGTTCAAACCCGGTCAGTTAAAAAACCAGAAGCTCGTGACATTGGCGGAGCACTTCCAGGTGACGGATCAGATAGAGGCATTCCATAACGCAGAATCCGATACGCTGGCAACCATTCTGGTAGCCAACAAATGTCTGGATTTATGCAAACCGGCAGAAGTGACCGGAAACGGGGCAACCTGCAAGGTCAAAAGCGTCCGTTATTACGAGCATCCGAAAAACTGGAAAGTCAAGCGGATTTATGTCGATACAGATATCACGAGATTCTACTTTGATGTCACTTCCATGACCTGGAATCCGGTATATGATGACGATCTGATCAGTCAGTACAATATGCAGGATGTCATCCGACAGGTACTGAATATGACCGGATGTAGGGACGAAGTGGAGCTTGCGGCATACAAAGGATGAAAAAAATGAAAAAATGGTTAGAACAGTTTGTAAGGAAATATATTTGGATTCCAAATGTCTGTGTCATCAATACATACGCTACTACGGAAGACGGGACAGAGCTGCACGCAAAGGCAGTCTGCGTCGTGAAAGCAAAGCGAATGTTGAAGCCGCATGAGGCAGATCATCTAAAATGGGAACTGGTCAAGAAAATCAAGCAGGAGACCGGTGCGCACCGTATGGAAGAAACGGAAAAAGATGGTTTCTGCGACCGTTTCAGACTCATGGCAGGTGTGTACGCCAGTGACATCCTGAAAGCAAACGGTTCCTGTCGTTTACACATTGTATTAAGTCCTGACTGTTAGTTAAAAGCCACCTGGAACCGGGTGGCTTTTTTGTGAAAACACGTCATTTTACTCACCATACACCTGCAACAAAACAATCAAATAATACGATTTTTAATATCCGCAGAAATTATGCAATGAGTATGAGACAAAATAATGCTTAATTTTGGATATCCGCAGCTTTTAGCATGAGAAATTCAGATACGTATTTTTCCTCACCATAGAAAAAAAATACGTCATTTCGCTCACCGTACCATAAATTCCAGATTAACAAAATAATGTATTTTTTAATATCCGCAGAAAGTCAAGATCATACTTTTGCTTCTGTGGATGGCACCAAAATGCCCATTTTCTGCACGCGTTGCATGACAAATTCCTTCGGAAAGCATCCGATTTCCGTGCATGGACCATCTTCCCGAATAGACAGTCCCAGTACCTGGGCAATCACAGCGTACTGCCAGTTTTCAAGTGGAAGTTTCACTTCACCATTTGTGCCGATGTATGATAATTCCAACTGTTTACACATCTGATCCCGCCTCCTCTTTAGAATTTGTCTCCTGATTCCTCAATGCTTTTTGTCTGGATTTGCCGGACTGTTTGGGCTTATCGGTTCCTGTATCCTGATAATAAGATAATAAAATCTGTTGTTTGAAATCACCGCCTTTGACCAAAATCTGTGGGTTTACGCACCAGGCTCCGTTCTGTATTTTTTGGATAAAATTAGCCTGCTGAAGCTTCTTCATGATCTTTGCGACGGTAGGCCTGCTGACCCCGGTATTGGTCATAATACGTTCATAAGTTCCCAGAAAAATATTAGTTGCCGGATGTGTATTCTCAATGATGTAGATGAGTACATCCAGCTGTTTACTATCCACAATGCCGAGAATGGTAAGAAAATCCATCAGATAACATTTCCAGAAATTCTTTGAACCATAAACCCTCTTGGTAATCTGATTTACGGTGATTTTTTCTCCTGTTTCAACGTCAAGCAATTCTCTGGTCCTGTTCCCAATTAAGGTCTGTGTATCCTGAATGTACTGAAAATTTGTCTTCTCCATGGTCCTGACTCCTTTGTCATTTTTTGCAAAGGAATTATGGAAATAAAATTTACAAATTGGTTCAAAGGTCATTTTGGTCGGTTAAATAAAAATTAACTGTTATGTAAAATGTCTTTTCTATTCGGTCAGCTATAACTGACCAAACAGGCTCTTATTATTAACCGCTGGAAAGTCCGGGAACCGTTGATTTTACTGGGTTTGTCGGACTTTCGGAGAAAATTTACTCTCTTCTATATATCAATATGCCAATTAGGTTACTGGAACCACGAACTAAAACGAAGAATCCCGGAGCTTCCGGTATCTGCCATCTTACAATTTAGCGCGAGCGAACACGTTACGGTGCTCGGCAAAAGATTGTCACAATCAGGCCGGGAGTCAACCTGCCAATACGATCGGTTATATTGCCATGCAGACTGGACTGGCTAACAGATGGTTTGGCTATCTCAAAACAACCATATTTTGATTCACTTCGGGTTTCATGAGCAGTCGTTCAAAAATCGTTATCCGCAAAGAAATGTACATTTCGTCAACATGCGACATACTGCCAATGGCAAGTGGGAAGAAACACCATCTAATTTCCAATAACCGGGTATCTTCCACCATAATTTTATCGAAACTACACGAAAGGAATAGAGTGAGCATGATGAATCACAAAGATGAATTGCTGAATTTCGTACGGAACACAAACCTGCTGTTCCATTTCGGAATCCTCAGCACACAGGAAAAGAACCTGTTGGTTCAAGATGCAAGAACCGGATTTCTTTCTAAAACCACAGCTTCCATGCTTCAAGAAAAAATGCGCTCGGATCCCGAGAATAGCTTTCTTCTGGAGGTTATGGATTTTTTTGGAAAGGAGAATGAGACATGTTGAAGGCTGATTTTTTACAGGATGCGTTCCACATGAGCGGAAACAACGAAGAGGCGTTTGAGGAATTGCTGCAAGAGATTGACGCGCACACTTGCTACCATCCGGTCGCAATGAAGAACCTGGTTGTTTTCAGCCGGGTAGAAGAAGCGTATCAGAAAAATGCCCCGGACGAATGCACGGTATACGCATTCTGGCCCGGAAACCCATGGGTCAAAGGCCCTGGATCGAAAGCGCCGGTCATTCGCTTTGAAACTGTCAAGGTCCTGCCGAATGTGACCAGTAACAAGGAGTACGATGCCAAACTGTATGCCGAAATGATTTCATCGAATTCGATGATGTTGTCTGTGATGGTAAATGGGAAGGGCAGTGTTTATCACGTTTCAACACTTGCAATCCCGACGCTTGCCCAGCGGCTTGGTGTAACTACTGCGGCGATTGGTACACGTTCGTTCGCTTCGGACTGTCTGATTGCAGAACAGCTGAATCAGGACAAAGAAGTCAAACTTGTCGTGAAGAACTATCGCCGAACCGGTAAAATCTGTGCGGTTATGAGTCCAAAGTATGCAGAAATTCCATTGCATGACATCTGTACGATCTATCGCGATCTGTTTGGCGAAAACCCGAACATCACAAAAATTTCGGATACGACCACTTTACCGTCGGACCGTAAAAATGTGACTTGTGACGGATGGGATGTGACACATGAACGTGTACGCATCAATTTTGCCTTCCATGGATATGCGGAAGACATCAACGCCATGTACAACATCAAGGATAAACTGATCCCATGTCTGGAATTGGTAACCTCCGATATCGGGGAAAATGCCTTTGAGGCAACCGGATACTGGAAAACGCCAAACGGTGCCAAAATCTACGGTTCATCCTTTAAACGCGAGCACAGGGGGACCGTAACTTGCAAGGCTGCTACTGGAGCCGCAAAGGGAAAACACGATACAATTCGTGATATCATCCGTCAGGGAGTGGAAGAGAATATTTTTGATAAATACACGAAGCTGCCGGAGCGGCTGTTGGAACTGCTTCAGATCGACATTACACCGCAGGATCTGGATCTTACCAAAGCACGCGGCCGCGGACGCAATGCAAAAGCAGTGGTTGCTGCTTTTCAGTACGTTTTCCGCGAACTACATCTTTCACAGATCCTTTCCGCTAAACGGATCCGGAGTATTTTTGAAAATTGCATCGAACACGGACAGATTGATGAATCCATGCGCTATACGGCGTATGATATTGCCATGAAAACGTTTGAGCTGGAGCTGTCTCTGAGACCGTGGCTGGAGAAAGAGGGTGTTTGCAAAGAAACAATCCGTAAATTCAGCGAAGCAGTCGGAAAAGCTGCCTATGTGAATTTTGAGAAGCTGGCAGATGGAAAAACGGGCAATACCGTATCAGAGGCATTTATCGTACCTCAGACCATGGAAAACTGAGCAGGACGCAGGAAGGAGGACAGCGCCCGCACGGAAGTATCAGTCGCGCGGGTGCTGGATCGAAATATATGAGGGGTATTTTTATGCGGAAAAACGACAGCGATTTTTATATGCTTGTCGGACGCGTGGAAGAAGTTACGGATGAGGGGAACCGTTACGTAGTTAAGGTTTCCTACGAGATTTTTAACCGTGTTCGCAGGCAGGAAGAAACCGTTATGACAACGGTGTATTTCCAAGATCAGCAGTCGCGTATGGACGATAAAAAACCAATCCCGTGGGTTCAGATTGCACGTGGGAAAAACATACGTCCGGGACGGACAGTTGCCATGATCGTTTACTTTACAGGCAATGATTTCGCGGAAGCATACGGATACGGGATTTATTACAGTGGAGTCGTGGGACTCGGGGCAGAACGCAGCGAAGATGTCAAATACAGTATTGGCGGAACCGTCAACTGGATGGAAGATAAAATTGACAATGCGGGCACACCTTATCTATCCATGAATATATTTTTTGGATACGATCGCTATGGCAATGCCGCATCAGCGATTGTCCAGGTGCGCGACCCGGTTCTGATGGAAACATGCAAGCGTATGCTTGCACCGCAGGAAAACCTCCGTTGGAATGCCTGGTTCAAATGCGGAAAACCCTATCGGTTCGAAGGCCGCAACAGAAGAATTTATGACATTTATACGGCAACCGATATGACACGGACAAATTATTTTACAAGGGAGGCGCCACATGAAAATCAAACGGATCAGAACCCAGAATTACAGGGGCAAGAACTTTGATTTGGAACCGGCAAAGATTAATTTATTCTTTGCCAAGAATGGAACAGGAAAAACAAGTCTTTGCGATGCAGTACGTTACGGCATTACGGGGCTTGTCCCGCCGGATAATCTGCACAGCGGAGCGGTACAGATCATCTTCGATAACGGAATGTCCATCCAGCGCGCACGGGGAAAAGCTACCGTGTGCGGGATGAATGGAAAGAAGGTTACGGAAACTGCCATGAATGAAGCAATCGCAGACATGATCGGCATTCCAATACAGAAAGGTAAAAGAGCAGATGTACTACGCGATGTAAAAATTGCGTGCAGTTCAGACGTGCTTTTACAGCTTTCACCGGCCGATTTTTCTAAACTGCTGATGCAGTATATTCCGGAAACACTGGATGTAGATCGCATCTTGGCTTATTTTGACGGGCAACCGAAGGAAGTGCTGGATGAATGTAGAAAAGCGTTTCCGCCAATGCCGGAAAAGTTCGGCATGAAGAAAGTACAGGAAGTGTATATGCACTATTTTGAAGATCGAAAAACGGTCAACGCACTTTTGAAGGAAAAGGACGCTGCAGCAAAGAATTTGACACCGACAGAACCGAAACGTACTGTGGAAGTAATCAGTGAAGAACTGACTAATCTGATCGCTTTTGAAAGAACCAGAATGGATTCCATTAAGCGGCAGGCAGAGTATGCTTCCGCAAAGCGGAAGAGAGAGATTCAGGAAGCGGAAATCCGTAGGCTGAAAGATCGTATAAGTACTGCACCGGCGAAACCGGATGATGCAACAGGCGAAAGACTGGAGCATGAAAGGGAGACCCTGGAAGGTCAGATCGTAAACAAAACGGCACAGGCAAACGGCATCCAGACAAACATCGCATTTTTTGAAAAAGCGCTGGCCTCCTTAGATCTTCCGGTATGCCCAATTTCAAAAAAACTGGTATGCACCACGGACAAAACACAGATCCGTACGGAAACGGAGGCAATGCTTACGCAGAATAAGGAGCTGCTGGCTGATGTCAGAAAAGAAATTGAGGATGCAAAGGCCCGCAAAGAAGCGTGTATCCGTTCCAAAAAAGATTATGATGCAGCGAAAAGTGCCTATGCAGAATATGCCAAGCTACAGGCGGAACTGGCTGCATATGAAAAGAACCTGGTGACGCTGCCGGATAAGCCAGAAAGCGAAACGGTGAATCCTGAAGAACTTGCGAAGAAAAAGCGCGAACTGGAAGCCGAGAAGAAGAATGCGGAAGATTACGCTTATAAACAGACTCTTCTCAAAGAAGCCGAAACTCAGAAGGCACGGTACGCAGTAGAAACAGGCATGATCCGTGCATTGGAAGATAAAGGACCGGTCAGAACGAAGATCATCGAGTTTTATCTCCAGCAGTTTGAAGGTGTATGCAATGCAAGGGCGGCACAGTTTGCTCCGGGTTATATTTTTAAATTCCATCCGGATAACGGTGTAAAGATCTTTGTCAAGACACCAACCATGCAGAAACGTTACTATCCGCTTGCGTCCTGTTCCAATGGCGAAAAGGTACTGGCATCCTTCATTTTAACGGATATGGTCAACCAGTTGACCGGTTCCAGACTGATGTTTGTCGATAATCTGGAGGCCATGGATTTGGAACACATGCAGGGATTAAGGAAACTGCTTGAAACGCCGGAATTCACTGCAGAATATGACCATATTTTTCTTTGTGGAGTCAACCATCTGGATGTGATCAAAACATTCATGGGGATGAAGAACGCGAAGTTTATTAAATTGCAGGAGATTGATTCGGATGCAAAAAACAGCGCGAATCCATCATAATATCATGCTTGCGGCTACGTGCCGCTGAACACAAATCCCGGTTATCATCCAAAGCCGGGATTTTGTTTTGTGGAAGGAGAATATTATGAGAGAAGGCACGGAGTGCTTACGGACTATATTGTCACAAGATCCATTCATCGAGGCAAGAACAACAGCCCGGGAGTCTTTGGCTATCAAGCGGTTTAGTGACCTCTGCAATACTTTTGGCGACCACAATGAAGAGATCGCGAATGCTATTTTGGTAGATGAGAAAAACAAAAAGCATTTTCTTATGCTGGCCGCCGGATGCATGGCATCTCTTGGCTATGCAGGAGAATGCGAGAAACGCATGCAAAGAGAGCACTGGGATTTACGGAATAAGGCTGCCACCGAGTATTGCTTGAAACACCTGGAAACATTAATTGTCTGCTTATGCGCGGAAAGTCTTCCCGCTTGCGAATTGCCATGGAAATCCAGGCGTTCGAACAGGAACACCCGACTCTGCAGCAGAAAATGGTCGGGATGTTTTTACGTATGATCGCCCGGAATCATATGTATTCAAGAATTACGGGAACAGGTTTCCCATTTATTTAATGACTCATGTGCAGACTCCCGAATTTCGGGAGTCTTTTTTTTTTTGCAGTAGGCACATGGTCCCACGTTGTAGAGTTTTTCTTTTTGCGACATTTCATGCATCTCCGACCATAATTGTGGCGCAGCAGAAAACAAAAGTACGCACAATACAATCAGGCATATCACAAATGGGACGGCTATACCGTCCGGAAAGGAGAGTCTGCCGGCGATACATACGGCAGCACACATTATGGGTAATATTGTAAACGAAGCAATTTTCCGTGGAAGAATCGCAAGCATGCGTGGAACAGAGGGCGGTGGCACTATCGTTTTAGCCTGCCCGGTCATCACAACCACAAGAAAAGGTGGTCAGTTGGAAAATGGAGTAAGAACCAATTTTCCGGCATTATCATTTAACAAGCATACAATTACGGAAGACATCATGAAAAACTTTAAAGTTGGAAACCATGTTGTTGTAAAGGGATATGTACAGTCCTACCTGCGCATGGATGAACGTACTGGAGAAGTAAAGGAAATGATGGAAGTATACATTCGGGAAATGCTGCATGATAACAGTAAAATGGCAAATGCTTTCGGTGTTGAGGGCAGAAATTATCCGGAATGTCAGAATGAAGTATACATTTCAGCTCCACTGATTGGCATCGCCAAACGCACGGAGTCCATTCTTTCACTGCGCCTGGATCTGTCTGGGGAAAGAAAGAACATGGTAAATGCAACTTTTTTCCGCGCACCCGCAGGAGTAGCTGATGGCCTGTCAATCGGCAGTCAGATTAGCCTTCTGGCAATGGTTCAGACGATTGACACAAAATCCGGAAAAAAGGCACCGAACTATCAGGATCTGGTAGTTTTGGATCTTGCCCCTGCTGGCACCGTACAGGAGTAAGTAGCCGAAAATACCGCAAGATTCATTTCAGTACAACCCCGCCAGTGATATTCCGGCGGGGTACTTTTTTGGAAGCTACCATTTCAAAACTCGTTTGTTTTCTTATCCGCAGAAACGATAGGAGAGTGAAACAATTCCATAATTGTATCGCAAATAGTAATTCACCATGCTGATGGCAAATCAGCGAATATTGCATATCCGCAAAATACAGAAAGTCTCAATATTTTGCGTAAGCAGATATAATGGAACCAGAAAAAGCCAGAAAGGAGAGCGGATGCACGATGACATCCGCAGAAGACACCATGACAAATACAATGGACTACCGGACCAAAAGCATTGCGCACGAAGTAAAAAATGTTTCCGTTGAAAACGCATGGCCGATCGCCATGGATATCGGTTATTCTTCCGTTAAATGTTTTTCTCCGATTATGATCTGCGCATTCCCGTTTTATGCAAAAAACCTCGGGAAGAACCCGCAGCTGTTCGGGGAACAGGAACCGTATGAAATTCTGTACCGTGACGGGGAAACCGGAGAGGTATGGAGGGTTGGACGTAGTGCTCAGCAGATGGTGAACAGCAAAGACACCAATGATTCCCAGTTGGAATTATTTGCCCGCGACCGCTATGATTCCCCAATCTTCCAGATTGCGGCAAGGGTTGGCATGGCTATGTGCATGTTAAAGAATCAGGCAGGTGAATATAACGGTCGCAGTATCATGCTCCAGACAGGACTGCCGCCGGCTTATCTGACTGAGGATTCACCAAGAATCGTTAGTGCGCTGGCAGGACATCATAAATTTTCCATGAAACTGTGGAACAACAGAAATTATGTAAGCTTTGATTTCACTGTATATGAAAAGAACATCCATATCATGAGTCAGCCAATGGGGACGCTTCGGAGTATTTCCACGGACGACAATGCCAAAGCACTGATGAACGCAAAAAAATATTATACATCCAACATTTTAATCTTTGATGCCGGATTCGGTACGCTGGATCTTTATGACATCGTAAACCGTAAGGCAAATTCCAAGGAAACATTTGCGCAGTTCGGAATGCGGGCGATTCTGGAAGAAACCGGCAAACGGATCCAGGAACGTTCCGGTGTCGCAATCCGCTCCGCCGCCATGCAGAATGCACTTGAAAGAGGAGTGTTTACCATTACGGAACGAAAAGGAGTGAAGATTTCCACGAAAACGGAAGGATTCGCAGACCTCCTGGAAGCGGCTACGAAAGAAATCTGCGAACAGGCTGTGGAAAAAGTAATCAACATGTATAATGCCCTGGATGAATACGATTACCTGATTCTGACTGGTGGTACAAGTGCCGTGTGGGAACCGTATATCAGGGAATATTTCCAGGCAATTGAACGTCTGACAGTGGTTATGGGCAATGAAAACTGTCCGGATCTGGATATCATTTTCTGTAATGTGCGAGGATATTACATGTATCTGATTGAGTGGCTTCGCCGCAAATCCATACAAAAATAAGGACAGAAAGGGGGATAAGGAACATCACAATGGGGAAATATAATGATTGTTGCCCCGTTGTGGCGTTCTGTCAGCCATGAAGATCACAATCCGAATTTACAGAACACATGATTTTGACTTGATGTCACTATATCAGGCTGGAAATATCCCGCTTGCTCAGGTGATGAAAAAGGCAATCATTGCATATTATTGTGGGGAGCATTTCCGTTTTACGGTAGAGCGCGAATCAATCCCGGATTTGAAAGCTATGCCGCTTGTTGTCAACCTGCTTTTATCAATTTCTGATTATGACGCACCCGGCATCGAACATTGGATTGCTGGATTACAGAAGGGATATAGAAACAGCTGCTTCAAATCCATTTTCCGACATTATCTGGATGACCCGTGTATGGCATTTTACCGGGAAGACGGCTGCATTACCAGACCGATCGAGATGGCTGAAAAACCGGTTCCATTTCCAAAATCGTCTCGAAAAAAAAGAGAAAAGCAGGAACATACCACACAGGAATGGCTGGATGCCGTGGCAGATGGCTCCATCGATCGGAAACAGAAGGGAAGGAAGCCGCGAGATCTGGACGAAATTTTTGAAAAAACACAATCGATAAATGAACAGACAGCAGGGGAAGCGGAAGAGCAGACGGCAGGACAGCCTCTGCCAGTTCTGTCACAAAAAGCCTTAGAGCCAACTGCACAATTCATATCGGGACATGTGCAGGAGACAGATAAGGATATCGTCAATGCAAATGCAGATGGCGAGGACGAGGATGTGGATTTCGATGATTTTGAGGCATTTGAATCAATCATGGGTTAACAAAGTGAGTGACAGATAGGAGAATCATTATGTATGATAAAAGAGATGAATTCAAACAGCTTAATGACACAATTTTAAAAGATGTTCGTCGAGCATTTAACCGCGCCGGGATCCCATTCCTTTGGATCACTCCGGTATATGACGACGGCAAAGGCACCAAATACCGTGTTGCTATGGATACAAATAAAGAAATTAAGGAAAATATCCAGTATGCCTGTGACGCCCTGACCCCGGGAAGTATGGGAATGGATCTGAAGGATGATTTGATTCGTGACATCATTAAAGTGATGAATGGATACAAAGTTGTTACGGATTACAATCCAATCGTATTGAATGAGGGAGAACTGACAAATGCCGCTTCAGCATTAGCAAAAACAGGACTTCCGTCATCCATGAAGGACGACGGGGAGGGCGGATTTTATCTCGACGTGGAAGATGATGCGGCAGAGAGCGAATCAGACAGCAATGTAGCGTCCGCAGGCGAAACTATGTTAGAACAGGTACCGGTTGCGCTGCATCGTGTGATTGAACCTGTAGATCAGAATGGCGATAATCAGATCCACGTGGAGCGCAGCACATTTCTGCCGTACATTCCATCAGATTTCGATGATGAGGATGATAAGGAAAAGACAGAAGATAACACTGACAACAAAGAAAGTAAGTAAGGAAATGAGCCCGTCTGATTGCAGACGGGCTTTCTAATTGCCAATATATTAGCATTTGCGAAAAAGTATATATCTCCATCCATAATTTACCCGTACAAAAGAAATGTAGCGAATACGTTTCTGAAACAAGGAAAGGAGATATGTTATGCGCAAAAAAGTAAAAAAAGCGGTTTCCGGCCTGCTGGCTGGTGCCGTATGCCTGTCCGCTGTGTACTCCGGCCATGCCGTCTACGCGGAGGGGAATGAGTTCATTACTTCACCCACAAGCGACCAGACAGGCGTTATCATCACCGGCATCACGGATGCCGCTGTCCATGACGGTACGGTAACCATTCCGGATGAACTGAATGGAACGCCAGTAAAGTCGCTTGGCGACAAAAATGTGAACCACTCGTTTCTAAACGGGAAAGACGTGGAGACGCTGACACTCGGGAAAAATGTTACCGGAATGACCCTGTATGCTCTGTATGATACACCGGGATTAAAGAAGATTGAACTGGCTGAAGGCTCCCCGTTTACAACGAACGGGGATGGTGTGGCATTACTTGCCGGCGGCGGCTCCACCCTGATTAAACTTTGTCCGGAAGCTGTGGATGATTATACCGTTCCAAATAGTGTCAAGAGTATCTGGAACATGGATCACATGAATCTGGACAGCCTGGATCTGGGAAACACCACAGAGTTAAGAAAACTGGCTCTGGCGGGTACGGAAGTTGGAACGTTGACTGTGCGGGATCCGAAATCTTCAAGCGGAGCCGGTACGGAAATCCTGTATGGCACAACAGTGCATGCATTCAATGCGGATAACAGCACCGTATATGAAACAGACGGAAAGGCGTTGTGGACCAAGGATGATAAGGAGCTGGTCAAAGTTGCCGCAGGCACAGATTTTGATGAAACATACTTTGAACAGTTTTCCGATGTATCTCCATATGCGTTTAACTCTGTACCGGAATACTTAAAGATCGCCGGAAGCCTTCCGGAAAGCGTCACTAAGAATAAGGTGTTCAGCTTCTATTCACAGAATGATGCCGTTTTCGTGGTAAACGGAGAAGTAGGATTCTGCTACAACCATGATAAGGCAGTGCCGGACAGTGTCGGGGGCGTCACAGATTATTCCAAAGACGTTGATGCCACAAAGTATGATCAGATTCGCGCACTGATGTATGCCGGTGTTCCGGTGGACGGTACTGGACTGTTCGAAAAAACATTCGGTGTCAGCTATGAGGATGCCGTTTCCAGTCAGGAAGTAATGGAACATGGTGACGCGGCGCTGAATACGGTATCCGCACTTGTGTACCATATCATTGACAAAACAGAACCGGAAACCATCCGCGGAACCGGATATGGACCGTTTGATGCGGATAAGGTTGCACAGTACCGCAGCCAGTTGTTAAAGGCTGTGGAACATTACAAGGACTACAACTTTGAACCGGATTTTTCTGTTGATGGAAATACCGTCACATTCCACAGAAACGGCAATGGCTATGAAAGTGATCCATTTACTGTGCATACTGTAAATGCGTCCGGCGAGGTCGCTGACCAGTATGTTTATACCATCAATGTGACATCTGACAAGATTTCCTGCAAGGACGGTGGCAATACATTCCGTACCGGCGAGGAAGTCGTTCTGGTTGCCGATGAGAAACCAGAGCAGATCACATTCAGTTATAATGAACCGTCATTAAAATACTACAAGAAGACAAATAATAATGTGCAGGATGTACTTGCGTCCGCAGTACGTGAGAAAGACGCAGCGCTGCAGGTTGATGTTGTGGTTGAAGATCTCCTGATTTCCAAACAGGATGCGGCCACAAACAAGGAACTCCCGGGAGCATCCCTGAAACTTACAAAAGACGGGAAAACTGTGGATGAGTGGGTTTCAACCAATACTCCGCATAAGATCAACAATCCAGAAGATGGAACCTATGAACTGACGGAGATTACAGCACCGGATGGATACGAGGTTGCGGAAAAGATCATCTTTACCGTCAAGAACGGTACCGTGGAAGGCGGCAAAATTACCATGTATGATCAGCCGCTCAGCAAAGGGATTAAAATTTCCAAACAGGATGTTACCACCGGGAAAGAGCTTCCGGGAGCAACGCTGACCATTACAAAGGATGGTGAAGTAGTGGAAACCTGGCAGTCTTCCGATACCCCGCGCGAGTTTACCCTGCCAGATGGAGAATACACTCTGACAGAAGTGACCGCTCCGGATGGATATGAGGTAGCTGAGAAAATTACTTTTGCGATTAAGGATGGCAAACTTGCCGACGGCAGCGACAAAGTAGTGATGTATGATCAGCCGACCGGAGGCAGTGTGAAGATTTCCAAGGTCAGCGCAACAACCGGAGAAGAACTCCCGGGTGCAACCTTAGTCCTGAAAGACGCAAAGGGCGATGTGGTTGATGAATGGGTATCTGGTGATACCGTTCATGTGATTACCGGAATTGCTGATGGCATGTATACCCTGACAGAAAAACGAGCGCCGAAAGGATATGAGGTAGCAGAATCCATTGAGTTTGAGGTAAAAAACGGTGAAGCTGTGGGCGGCACCGTGGTCATGGAAGATAGGGAAAGCGAAGCAACCCCTTCCGAACCGGAAAAACCGGATAAGCCGGAGAAACCAGCAACCCCTTCCGAACCAGAGAAACCTTCTACACCTGACACACCAACAACACCAGATACTCCGTCAAAACCTTCCGGCGGACACAGCCACAGCAGTGGAGGAGGCGGCGGACACAGTCCACGATCCGTAACAACTGACTGGTATATTGATATTTCCAAGCAGGACATCACTTCAAAAACAGAACTTCCGGGTGCACAGCTTACTATTACAAAAAATGGTACTGTTGTGGAATCCTGGGTATCAACCACTGAGCCGCATAAGATCAAAAATCTGACGGATGGAGAATATATACTTACGGAAATCACGGCACCGGATGGATACGAAGTAGCGGAAAGCATTCCGTTTACTATCGTAAATAAAGTGCTGAAAGATGGCAGTAAAACGGTAGTCATGTATGATGCTCCGAAACAGGCTCCTGTGCCTGTTCCAACAGATACACCATTGCCAAAGACCGGCGGCACCGCTGCGGCAGCTGTATTTACCGCAGCATCCATACTGTGCATGATTCTTTTCTATAAGAGAAAACGCATGGCTCTGTAATATTGTAACTGGTGATCGGCCCCGTCCTTTTGGGCGGGGTTTTTCAAAAAAGGAGAAAATTATGTTTAAGAAAAAGGTGGCGTTTGCCTTGGCGGTTGCCATGGTGACAGGAAGTATTTCTGGCTGTGGCGGTTTTCTGAAGGTAAGCGTTGGAGGTAAAGATATTGTGAATATCGGTAAAGCCGAAAGCACCGAAAAAGAAACAGAAGCCATGCTGGAAACCTCCGAAGAATCGAAGGAGGAACACACAAAGAAAGAAAAGCGCAGGTCGTTGCTGATGCAGAGGCATGGGACAAGGCAAAAAAGACCACGTTTTCCGGTTCCGGCATCCGGCTAACCCTTCCGGGTGAGATCCCGGACACTTTTGTGGAAACGACACATATGGACCAGGATTATTTTACCCTGACCGTATTCTGTGACTACACCAACATGTCGCTCGGCAATGAGTCGAGTCTGAATCTCTATCATTTTAACGCGAAACAACTTGGTATCCGCGATGCAGCCGGGGCCAAAACGGTCCTCTTCCAGGCATGCATTAAAAAGAATGCGCAGGTTTCCAAGGCGGGAGAACCGGCATATACATCCGTGATGGGCAATGATGGTAATGAATGGGATGTTGCGACGGTAGACTGCGAACTTTCTGATGGCAATACATGGAAAACCGTATTTGCCACAATGTATGATGGCGAAGATGCTTATGCTGTCATGTATCTGGACCGCGGAGAGGACGATTTCAACATGGACACGGACTGGTTTGAAATGGGGCTGGAACTGAGTGGGGACGCGGACGCGCACGGTACTACCGGATCCGGAGCGGAAGTAGATATTCAAAAACTGCTTGGTGGTCAGATCCAGGACCAGCAGAATGAAGAGTCTGCGGAGGCACCTGAGAAGACGGACGTACAGAAAAGTAGTAGCGTGACAGGTTTGGAAGCCATCGGTTTATCAGACAATGATATGGATACTGCTATGACGTATATGGAAACCAAAACAGTAGGGGATTTGACTGTTTATATTCCGCGCTATGCCGTAGACTATTCGGTGCCGGGACGCAGCAACGGTTCCGACCAGCAGGTAAGAAAGTCGTGGGAATTAAAATACGATGACAGTGCTTATCTGGATCATTTAACCATGCAGACCTTTGTCACATATTCGCCCGCATCGGCATTTGGAGACGGAACCTGTTATTATGATACCGTAAATGAATTTAAGGAATCCATTGAGTCATCCAATAGCTCCTATCCAGGTTATGTATTCAGTCTGCACGGCGAAGAATACAAGATTTGGCTGGATGAGTCCAATGACGGCTATATCCAGGGAGAAGCATTCATCACGCATGCGGACGGAAGCTGTTCTACGATTGAAACCACTGCATATTACAGCGGAACAAATGATAAGGTAAAAGGCCGGGAAAATGCCAAAGCGCTTGTATGCGCACAGCTTTTGTTCCCGCAGAAATAAACAATCATGTCCTATTTTTTTGTTTTCTAACCAATTCCGCGGAGATTTTTTCATAATTCGGTGCAGGGATACTCGTGACTTTAGTCGTGAGAGGAAATGCGCCACAACAAAATGTGTCGGTGCTGAACGCATACAGGCAGATATGTCATACTGATCGCGTAACAATTTTTAGAAAGGAGGCGACGGCATGGATGTAACATTAACGGAACAGATCAAACTGACTTTTCCATCGGATGGGCAGCGTAAGGAAGCGGAACGGGCTTTTTCTGCCGTAACAAAACGATACGCAGAGGCATGTACGTACGTTTCCTGCTATTACTTTGAACATAACTGCACCGGGTCCGTCATCGATCTGCATAAGGTACTGTACACAGATGTCCGTGCTTCCTACGGATTAAAATCCCAAATGGCAATTTCCGTTTTTAAAACGGTCCTTGCCAGGTATAAGACCGTCGGTGAGCTGATGAAACAGGAAACCGTAACATATACCGTGGATGGCAGGCATGACACTTTCCGTAAGAGCCTTGACTGGCTCCAGAAACCCGTCGTATTCCGGCGTCCACAGGCAGATCTGGTTCGTGGACGTGACTGGGGCTTTACCGCAGGCATGGAGATGGTTTCTGTCAATACCCTTGGAAAGCGGATCAAATGTACGTACCAATGCCGTCCTGACAGCCGGCTGTTTGACCCGGCATGGAAACATGGCGGGGCAAAACTGGTCTTCCATGACGCAGACCGGAACTGGTACCTGCATATCTCTGTTACCAAGGCATTCCCGGATACTGGGAGAAGCCGTATTACGGAGATCTACGGCCATGACCGCGGCTTGGTCAATCTGGTAACCTCCTGTGGCGACAATGGGGAAACCGTATTCCAGGACGGACAGGATGTACGCAGGATAAAGGAACGTTATGCACGGACGCGTGCCTCCTTACAGGCAAAAGGAACAAAGGGAGCCAGACGGGTCTTAAAACGTATTTCCGGACGAGAGAACAGGATGATGTCTGATGTGAATCACCGCATCAGCAAGACACTCGTTTCCGGATGCAGGGCAGGTGTCCTGCACGTATTTGAAGATCTGTCCGGAGTCTCATTCCAGAACCTGGAGGACAGGAACACGTCCGGACGGTATGAGTTACGTTCCTGGACGTTCTACAGCCTGGAGATGAAAACAGCCTACAAGGCTGCCATGCGCAGGGGAGCCATCCTGAAGGTCGATCCACGGTATACCAGCCAGAAATGCCCTGGATGCGGGACAATCGATAAGACAGCAAGGAACCACAGCCAGCACCGCTATACGTGTAAGCACTGCGGGCGCGTTTACAACGATGATGAAGTGGCAGCAAAGAACCTGCACCAGCTTGGCATCTGGTACATCAGCGGAGTGGATAATCCACATTTTTCCAAAAAAGTCTCCGGATATTAAATACCCGGATACGCAAACAAAAATAAGACAGTTGGGGTGCTAAGTCAATGTACCCTGAAGCCGCCCATAGAACCTGTACCGGCGAAACCGTGGGTAGGACCCCGGCATTTCTGGGAGCATCCCGTAAGGGATGACGTTAGGACCAGATAGGGAGTGGTAAACTCGCGTGGTCTGGATCAGAGACTGGATGACAAGTATCATCAAGCTCGTGACTTCAGTCGTGAGTAATTGACTGACCTGCCTCATGCGTGGGTCCGTATAGAAACATATCCAAATCCATAATTCTCGCAAGAAGACTATAAGGCATCAGATGAAATTGAAAGCGCGCAACTCTATGCTATTTGGTTTTCTTACACACAATGACGGCGCAGGCTCTAGTCTGCGTTATGCACAAAAGGAGAATACACTATGAAAAAAAGAATCGCTCTGGCACTAACAACAATCGCAATGTCCGCAATGCTGGCTTTTTCAGCTATGGCGGATGTAACTGTTGACACTGCATCCACTTCAGTTGAAAGCGTAAGCGAAGATACCGCAGACGCAAATGACAATACGGATGCAAAAGCAGAAGACAGCGAGACTGTAAATTCCGCAGATGCTGGCACATCCGTCAGCAAAGCAGAAGATGCAGAGGCATCTGATTCTTCCGATTCCAAAGACGATTCCGATAAAAACGGAACTGTTGGCAAGGAAGTAACAGACGCAGTTGATACCGGTGCAGAGGCCGGTTCCAATGATACTTTTGATAGTACCGATAAAGTGGCTGAAGACAATGATATCATTGACTTTGGTCCGTCTGAGAAAGAACCGGAGCAGCCAACTGAACCGGAAAAACCAGAGGAAAAACCGGAGCAGCCAACTGAACCGGAAAAACCGGAAGAGAAGCCGGAACAGCCGATCAATCCGACCGAACCGGAGCAGCCGACACAGCCGGAAAAACCGGTAACCCCGCAGCCGCAGCGTCATCGCGATCATGACGACGATGACCACGACCGTACTACAAAAACAGTAGTGGTTGTGGAACAGCCAGTCATGCATACGGATGACGAGATCGAGCCAATTCCTGTTTATGTTGGATATAACACAACAGGGCAGGAAGACCCAGCACCGGTACCAGTTGTGACGACGTCAAGCTTGCCGAAGACTGGCGACAGCACCAATGCAGATCTGATGCTTATTGTGTTTGTTGCCAGCGCGGCAAGCCTCGTGACCATGTTGGCCATGAATGCCAAAAAAGGACGGAAAGATAAAAAAAGCAATCGTGTCATTAAAAGGGCAAAACACGATTGCATCGTAGCAACATGGGAAGTTTCCAAAAAGGAGGCATCTGCAGTCTCAAAATATGAACCTGCAGATGCTTCCCTGGGCACAGCCGAGATACCGTTCAAAGCTACACCCGCAAAACAGTTCGCAGATGATCCAGGATTACTGAAACTACATCCTGTATTCCGCGAATAACACCTTGCCCTAGTGCTTGATCGTGGGCATTAAAACTAAATAGTTTTCTATTTCCGAGTTCTCGCACTTTGTGCGGTATGCCAGAACCGGAAATGCAATCAGGCAAAGATCCCGTATCGACATTAGATGCGACAGGCTGACCTGAGAATGATTGCGTGCTTTCAAAAAAAGGCTCCCTTGCGGGAGCTTTTTTTGGTGCGCTAATTTGCATTTGTTGTATCAATCCGTTTAACGGTCTCAGCCGTAAGCATATCTGCTTTATCACCGGAAATCATGGAGATCTGATATCCGTGCGCCAATAACGTATCATGGTCAATCAGATTTTCATTCCAGCCCACATCCAGATACAGCCAGGTTCCGTTGATATTGACCATATTCCAACTATGATCGTCATTACGGAAGCGTCCCGCCACCTGCTTGGTATCAAGCCCGCAGAAGGAACCAAAAATTTCAAATAATCCGCTGTATCCGCTGCAGTCCGAATAGCCAAGTGCCAGGCAACTGACAGGAGATTTCGGAGAGTTTTCCTTTGATTTGATGTTCGCACGCAGCCAATCTGCAATCGCAATAGCCTTATCGTGATCATTCATGGACGAAGTGGCTTCTTTTAAACCCCATGCTGTATTGTAAAGCAGATTTAAAGCTGACCGGTTTTCCTGCATTTTCTGTGTATCCGGAATTACGCTGACCGGAGCATAGAGAGCATATTCCTGGGAACCGTCTTTGTGCGGATAAACCAGTGAAAGCGTGAGAGCGGTATCGCCAAAAGGAGAAGCTGCGCTCGGCCAGGTAGGAATATCGTATTTTCCAACCCGGATCCCGTACTGATCGGTAGTAATCGGTTTTTCGCCAGTCAGGAGCATAGCTTCTGTCTTTGCGCCATCCTGAATCATTGGATTATTTACATTTGCATACAGCTCTGTCATGATCTGTTCTGCGGATAACTGTTCCGGGTTCCTTCTCTGGATATAACTTTCCATGTTTTCCTGAATCACAACGCCTGGACCTCCGGACGCATAAATTGGTACGGACGCATTCGCCACCATACATAAAATCAACGCTGCCATCATGAAATTTCTCTTTATCATAAAAGACCTCCATTTTTTCAAAATCAATTATTTCTTTCATTATAATTATGGAACAAAAATCCTGCAACATCATCTCTGCGGATATCAAAAATCGCACAGTTTTACGAAATCACTTATCCGCAAAATGCATAGAGAATTCTTCCCTTATCCGCAGACACATCCGCTTCCATAATTTTTCTGAAACTGTAAAAGACACATGAGAAAAAGGAGGAACAACATGGAAAAGAAGAAATACCGCGTCACGGGTGAGAGAGTACTGCATTACTGCGGCGGGGATGTGACCAGAATTCCGCTTGAGACGCGTTATACTTATGCATCTTCTCCGGAAAAGGCAATCAGTAACATCCGACACCGGGAAAAAAGGAAAATTCGTGAATCTCTGTATGGACCGGCAATCAGCGAAAATTACAAAGCAGAACCTGTTCTGCTGGAAAATTAAGGAGGCAAAATATGAGAATTAGACCGTTATTGGACAAAGCTATCGTGGGACAGGACATCCGGCAGTATTCCGCCGTCAACATCGGATACACCGATCAGGACGGAAAAAAACAGGAAACCCAGTTAAATGTTTCCCAGTCTCTGAATACCGAGGATGGCAGGAAAGAGCTGGAAGAACTGTTTTCATCTCTTTGTAAGGAGTTTGGAACGACGGAGGACAGCATCAACTATGTAGAAATTGCAGCCACGGATGACTCGGAAGAATCATTAATGGAACGCGGATATTAAAACAGCAAAGGAGAAAAAATGGGAAAATACGATAAGGTCAACAAATGTCCGGAAGAATTCATTGGGCGGATCATCGATATCATGGAAGACTATATTTCTAAGAAAAATCAGGATTCATCAGATGATACTCCAAACACTGTCCATATTCAGGGTGATGATTATACCTATCTTTCCGATGCGTTAAAGGATACTCTGGAAAAGTGGGGAGTCCTCGGAAAGAACGCAGAACCCAAACAGACCAATGCGGAAATGCTGGCGGATGCCTTAAGATGCATCAGCGATGACGAAATCGCAGAGTCTGTTGAGGGGTATATCGAATGCCCGGATTCTGAGAAGTGTGGTTATCGGGGTGACGGCAATTATGCACCATGTGTTGCTTGCAAGATCAAATGGCTGAAAAGTCAGTATGACAAATAGGAAGGAGGCGGCGGCGTTCCTGTGGGAATACCATGGGATCAACCGCTCTACATAAATGAAGAACAGAACATTTATCATAAAAAATCTTGCGAACGGGCGGTACTATACGGTAACCGGCAGTCAATAACTCACGACTGAAGTCACGAGCTTGAAACAGTTATGTTTTCATTACTGTTCCAGAGTTCGTGACGGAGGGACCGGCGAGAGCCGTGATTGATTAGCCGGCATAGTCCCGCCACCGGCGGGGCCGTGTTAGACGTTATGCAGGAAATTAGGCACTCCGGGGTGCTCCACAAGCCACGGACCCTGCGGCATCCGGTTAAACATCCCTGAGAGTACGGGGAAGTGCTGGATGTGTTCAAACCCTGCAGAACATCGGCGATGTGGACCACCGTCCTTCGGGACGAGAAGCCGTACGGGCGAAGCTCTGCTTTACCGGTACGGGAATGCGTAAGCATAACAAAGAAAAGGAGGCACCGTATGGTAGCCGTATTGAGTAAGACCGGCATCCGTCTGATGCCGACATCCAGTTACCGGGCAAGGAAACTCCTTGCCAAAAAGAAAGCAGTCATCTGCGGGTACCGCCCGTTTACCATCCGTCTCACGGAGCGTGAGACCGGGGACGTACAGCCGGTGGAACTTGCAGTTGATACAGGATACTTCCATGTGGGGAACAGCTTAAAGACAGCGAAGCACGAATTAGCTGCCGTTGAGATCCGTACCCTGATGGACGAGAAACAAAGATATGACGACCGGCGCCGGTACCGCAGGATGCGGCGCTCAAGGCTCCGTTACCGTGCCATGCGGTTTGATAACCGCAGACGGCCGGAGGGATGGCTCGCGCCGTCCATCCAGGGACGCATGGAACAGAACCTGGCATTTTTAAGGCGGGTCTTATCCGTCGTGCCGGTCACCCGTATTGTTATGGAGATGGGACAGTTTGACACCCAGGTATTAAAAGCCGTTGAGGAGGGAAGGCCCCTTCCAGAAGGAACAGATTACCAGCAGGGGGAGCGTTACGGGATCGCCACCTTACGGGAGGCAGTCTTTACCCGTGACAATTACACCTGCCAGTGCTGCAAAAAGACGATCCACGATGGAGTGATCCTTCACGTCCATCATATCGTATACCGGAGCCAGGGAGGAACCAACCGGATGGGGAACCTGATCACGGTCTGTGAGAAATGCCATACCCCGAAGAACCATAAACCGGGAGGAAAGCTGTACAAATGGAAACCGACGGTCAAAAGTTTCAAAGGGGCAACGTTCATGACTGCCGTCCGGTGGATCATGTACCGGTTCGTAAAGGAGTGTTTCCCGGATGTGGACGTAAGGATCACATACGGGGCAAAAACGAAACTGCAGCGCCGGGCGCTGGATATCACCAAGAGCCATGTGAATGACGCTTATGCCATGGGAGACTTCCATCCGAAGCACCGGGCCCGTCCGGTCATCCTGCAGAAGAAACGGCGGAACAACCGAATCCTGGAGAAGTTCTATGACGCAAAATACATAGACACCCGGGACGGAAGCAAAAAGACCGGACAGCAGCTCTTTAACGGACGTACGAACCGGAACCATAACACGGATACGGAAAACCTGCGGCTATACCGTGGGATGAAACTATCAAAAGGCAGACGGGCAATCCGTACCACAAGGTACAGGATTCAGCCTCATGATATCCTTGTATATCAGGGACAGGAAATGGAAGCGTCCGGCTGCCATTGCAAAGGAACCAGAGTCATGACGACTGCGAAGAAATCCCTTCCAATCGGAAAAGTCTGCGTCAGACGGTATTCCGGAGGGTATTACGCAGTCGCAGAATAAGCGGAAAGGAGAAGCGGGGATCGGAACCACCGGAAGACAGAGGGATATGTCCATTGATATTTTCTTCATTCCGGTGCGATTCCTCTCACGATTAAAGTCACGAGTATCCTCGCACCGAATTATGAATAAAGAATGGATTAAAACGGACGATGATTCCGTGCAGTACCGCAGGGAAGCAAAAGAGCTGGAAACGGGTCAGAGCAAAGTCTTCGAATTGTATCAGATTCAGGCAGTGGAGGATGTCACAAAAGTTTCGGAACGTGATCCGAAAATTTATGCCGTAGCGCATGATTTTGTGTATGTCGCTGAAGTGGATACAAAATTTGTGCTGGACTGCTATGGCTATGATTCCATGGAAGAACTGACGAAACAGTATGGGCCGGATGAAGCGGATGCTATTCTTGCAGAATGCCAGTTTGAACTGGATTCCGGCTGCCTGGAAAACTTAATGAGCCGTATACCGCGCATGACCTGGAACCAGGCAAAAAAAATCATTGAGAAGATGATCGGCGTGGACGAAGGCATTCCGCAGAAACAGACGAAGAACGCGGAACAGCAAATTCAGCGGTGTCATGATACGAAATTGGAATGTGCGTTCCAAATGTTGTATGACGCCGCAAGCACCGTGAATATGCTGGCGGACGATGCTGATCATGAAAAATATGCAGGCATTCTGGATCGTTGCGCAGAAATCACAGAGTACTTTCGCAATCTCGGCATTGCCGAAGACGGCATCATATCCCTCTAAAAACAAAAGCGGAATACATTATGAATCATTAAGCTGAATGCGGTGCTTGCGGCGTAACGCCGGAAGACAACTAAGTTCAGCCTGTATGGAGGAAGGGCAGCCCGGGAGTCCTAAGGCTCCAACCGGACAGGAAATCCGGCTACCGGGACACTTTCATGGCAGGGTTTTCAGGAACGGAATCCAACCGGATACCGGAAGCTCGTGACTTTAGTCATGAGAGACGACTTCACTGGTGGCATCATTTGGAATACAAAAATCACGTGTTCCATCTCTTCGGAGAAGCCTGGTATGGAAGAATTTTAATCACAAGTTAAGCAATGTCAATCACCCATGACTAAAGTCACGGGTGTTAGCACGCTTGTTTATAAATGTTGTTCATAAAGGACCCTTCGTTACCGGAGGGTCTTTTTCTTTTCCTGCCAGTTCTCATTCCATAATTTATTTAAAATAAAGTTAAAGGAGGAATCTATCATGCCCGAAAAGGATACCCGCAGTGGACCGCGTCAGCCGAAACAGTATGTAACGGATGCTGATCGCGCCACATATCGGAAAGAAGCGGAAATGGAATACCGCAACATCCAGTCTGCGTCAGAGGCTGAAAAAGCTTTAAACAAGATCACAAACCCGAATATCGGTGCCCGCGGTTTGAGATGGTTTTTGGAAAAGCTGGGAGAACTGGCCAATCTCGCCAAAGTAGTCGTTCTGTCTGTTTTTCTCGGCCGCCAGGAAACCAGCAAGCGTATTAGTGCTGGAAATATGGAAGTGGAGAAACAGAAACAGAAAGACGAGGCAAAGAAGGAAATTAAAACTGAGGTGTTAAAGGAAAAAATTACCCAGCTCTCGAAAGAAGACAAGGACCAGAGCAAAGATGCAGAGAAAGATGCCGAAAAAGCAGAGACGGTGGAAGCCCCTAAAAAAAATGCTGAACCAGATCTTCGCAAAGATGAAAGCATCGAAAAAACGCAGTTTGCCATGCAGGTAGAGCATGTATCGGAAGTATACAAGCATGGTCTGACAGAATTTCTTGAGACACAGACCGGTCTGGAACATGGTAAAATTGCAATCGGCAATTTTAAAGATGCGGAAGAAAAAAACTGGATTCAGGCTCAGTTGACCATGTCAACCGGAAAAATTTTAAATGTGCTGATTGATGAACGAGGCCAGTGGAAACTTCCGGATGAAACAAAAGCGGACAAATCCGTCCAGGCGCTGGCTGGGGAAATCCGGAAGGCAGTTACCTATTATACAGGTATTGTGTATGACCAGATCAAGGATCCGGAATATAATCAGGTAACCAGGGATGTGCAGAAAGAGGACGGTTCTATCGTCAAAGAGCCGTTGATCGGCGAAAACTTTAACAGGATTCCAACCGGAGTGTCCATTCCGCCGAAACAGGTTGAAAAAATACTAAATACTATGTTTGAAAAAGGCGGTATACATAAAAACCGCGATTTTTCCATTCCACTAATTTATGAACGAATCGGGGATGTCGTAAATGTTAAGCGATATCCGTCAGATCAGCATCCGCTGAGTGTCACGAAGGATAACATCGCGGAAATGTCCGAACGAATTTCCAGACAGGCTCAGAAAATGATCGACAACATCCACAGCAGTTTTCAGGTCAGCGAAAATCGTCTGCAACCTTTTATGGAAGCTGCCGATAAGGCTGTGGAAAAGCAGCTTGAACATGATATCCGTTATTCTGTAAGAGAAAATTTAAACCAGGTTATGAATCAGCAACTTGAGAATCAGAAAACCGTTCAGGAGCAAGCTGCAGAGCATCCAATACTGGAACCGCAGATTGATGCCGCGGTGAAGCAAACGGCGCCGGAGATGCCGGCCGCAGAACCACAGCGTGCAGAAACAGAACCGATACAGGAAAACAGGGATCAGGAAACTGTGGATAATTGGGTGAACATTCCGGATGATGTCCCGGCGGTTTCGGAACTGGATGATGATGGACGTATTACACCGTATGAACGTGAAATGATTGAACAGGAAGCGGCAGAGATCATCAGTCACAGTTTTGAACCGGATCAGCCATGTTACCAGGGACCGGTGGAAGAAGATCCGGATCTTGGAACATAATTCAGGCAAAGAAGGGAGGGAGGGCGGTTTCTTCCGGGATAACCCGGAGCGAACCGCCGAAATTTTATGGGAGAAAAACGCACTGGAAAAGTCTGGTGCATCCAGATCAACTCAGGTCATGACACCCCATTTCTTGTTGCAGTGGCGACGAGTAAAGATAGGGCGGATGAAATACAGAAAACACTTCTTCAAAAGCAGATAATGCCGACACAATCTACGATCCTGCAGTGTCGTACAGATACCATACACGGAGAAAACTGGGAACTGCAACCGTCAGAGGTGAAAGAACAGGACAAGCAGAAAGTCTGGTGTTATACGGTGGAACCAGAATATGCAGAACCGTTTATCGCCGGGATTGCAACATCTGAAGAAAGCCGGGAACAAATGGAAGAGTATCTGCAACGGCATTTTGGTCAGGATGGGAAAATCAAGATGGTCGAGATGGAACCGGATCACATACCAACCCTGGAACATATAAGAGAACAGGAGCGGAAGTGGGAACATTCTCACAGCATCCAGGAAATCGATGAAAAGATGCAACAGTTATTTCCGTTACTTGCGAACGGGGAAAGCTATTTACAGGAAAGTTCATGTTACGGGCACCGGATAACGGCAGAAATTGATCCGGAGGAACATCTCATCAAAAATGTGCAGATCGATGGAGAAGAAGTGTATCGGGTTGAAAACGGTGCCGCGTCTATGGAAAATATCGCAGGACTCGCAACCTTAAAATTGTGCGATATTTTGGAGGCTGAAGAAAAATATGATCCGACTGTATATGATTTTACGACACCGCCGGTATCGGAACTGACCGATGATGGAAGATTGTGGGACGAAGGCATTGGTAAAGATATCAGCTGGTCAGATGACTATATTCTGGATCCAATTGTAAAATCAGAAGATATGGAACGATAAGGGGTTGTAAGACAAAAAAATACTTGTGACAGAGGCATTTTGCCAAAATATCAAGTAAATGCTCCATAATTAAAGAAATGACAAGGAGGGTTGGCATGTCAGAAGAGAATAGAACACAGGACAACATATCGGCTGTTGATTATGATTCCTACATTAAAACTATAGGGGTCAATGAAACAGATCCAATTGAGCAGCTAAAAAAACGGGCGCAGGAAAATCTTGATCGGATTGGCGGAATCCCAGGGGCACAGGATATCTTAAAAGCATTTATGGAACGGGATGAGGGCGGCAGAATAATGACGATTGTAGAATTCCGGAAAAGCTTTTTCAACTTGGAAAAGAATGCGGCCACACATGGATATTCTGCCATGATTACCATGGAACCGGAAGTACATTTGGAGCAGAGCGGCGGCTATACAACTGTTGTCCTGCAGTTTGCAAACGGCAGGAATCCGGAAATGAACCGGATGTGGCATCTAATGGAGGATTACGGGAAAGAACAGGCTGCGCTTTCGCCGGATGCGGATGAAATTCCTGTCATGTCCATTACGGTTGTTCCAATGCTTTTAGGTGGACAATATGGCATGGTGGCACATGATCCAATTTTTTATCATATTCAACCGTCAGATGCAATGGTTTCCATGGAATACTGTGATCAACTGCGCATTGTTTTTGAACCGGAATCTGTTGCATTTCTTCGTGATGATTCTTTTGTTTCAGCAGATGTCCTGGAAACAGTCAAACGTGAGTTGGCGGCAGAACAGATGGCAGAGGATGCCAGAGAAAAGGTGCAGCAGGAAGAAGAATCGTTCAAACAGGCCAGAGAAAAGGAGATGGAAGAATACCGGGAGCAGGAACGGCAGAAACGTTATGGTTTTACCACATCAGATATGCCAAGCGAAACCTTCCGTGATTCCACGGGGCTTCGGGAATAATCAAACAGAAGATCGTCTGGTACATACCAGGCGTTCTTTTTTATAAATATCAAGTTTTTAAATATCCGCAGTGTTTGCATAACGGACGATTCAGAGTTACCTTGATATACTATAAGCACAACGACACATTGCACGCGCAAACCAAAAAAAACAATGATAAAAGAAGAAAGGGGCCTTGAAGAATGGAGATTCTTGATACCGGGTTCGATATGGGTGCTTATGAAATGAAGAAACATATGTTTACCGTAACCACAATGACGCCAAAGCTCTGTGATGCTCTGCAGGTTGTGGAAGCTATGTTTGAAGAGGACGGGCGACACTGCTGGACATCGTATCTGGCGGCGGATGTGCTGAATACATGCATACATTGCGTGCAGGCGACAATTAAGGAAGCGTCCCATGCGCTGAATATCCCCGTTAAAATTTTATACCGATGTGATGCGTTATATGCTGTTCAGGATGCTGTGATGAAAACATCCAATCGGAAAGAAGATGTATCACAGTGGAGTCTTGCGTTTGCGCTGGCAATATACGAAGAAAAACGTGGGTTTGCAGACCAGGTAATTCCGATGTATCGGATCTGCCGGGATACACACGATGGTCTTCCAATGTTTACCACGGATGAACTCATTCCGTTTTTCCGTATGTATGCTGATAAAATTGATGAATGGTTGAATGAAGTTTTTCCGGAAGAATCCGAGGCAAGTAACTGGAGTGATAAAAACACGGAATATCATGATATCTTTAAAGTTCTGTCTGGATTAAACAATCTTGCAGAACGCCTGGAACATCTTGGTTGATCAAATAATAAGGATATGTAGAACAACAATAGCCGGCTCTTTTACGAGCCGGCTGTTTTGTGTCAGTGCGGAATTTGACCCATCATCCACCACCATAATTAAGCTGAACATATATACAAGGAATGGAGGGAAACCGTAAGTCGCACATGGTTTTCCTTTCCTTCCGTAAAGCTAAGGAAAGGAGCATTTTATGAACATCATCAAAAGAAACGGCATGGAAGTTCCATTTGACCGCCAGAAGATCGTAACCGCGATCACAAAAGCAAATGAAACAGTCAACGAGGAAGCCAGATTAAAACCGATCTACATCGAAGCAATTGCTCAGGATGTGGAAGAAGCGGTCATGGCGCGCATCAGTGTTGTCCATGTGGAAGACATTCAGGACATGGTGGTTTTTGCATTGATGAAACACGCGCCGGTCGTGGCAATGAAATATGAAAAGTATCGCGAAAAAAGGGCAATGATTCGTCGGGCAAATACGACTGATGATAAAATTCTGAGCCTGATCAATTGCGAAAATGAGGAGGTCAAACAGGAAAATTCCAATAAAAACCCAATTATTAACTCAACACAGCGTGATTACATGGCTGGCGAGGTCAGTCGTGATTTATCCGATCGTATTCTGCTGCCAAAAGAGGTAGTGGATGCGCACAAGGCCGGTATTATTCATTTTCATGATTCTGATTACTTTGCACAGAAGGAGCATAACTGTGACCTGGTAAATCTGGAAGACATGCTTCAGAACGGTACGGTTATTTCCGGAACCATGATTGAGAAACCGCATAGTTTTTATACCGCCTGCAATATTACCACGCAGATTATTGCGCAGGTGGCATCTAACCAGTATGGAGGGCAGTCTTTTTCACTTGCGCATCTGGTGCCGTTTGTGGAAGTATCGCGTCAGAAGCTCCATAAACAGCTTGACGCGGAAATCGAGGCAATTGGTATTTCAATGAATAAAGAACAGCGGGAAGCAGTAGTTGCAATGCGCTTAAAGGATGAGATCACCAGAGGCATTCAGACGATTCAGTACCAGCTGATCACCCTCATGACCTGCAATGGACAAGCTCCGTTTGTAACCATGTTTATGTATCTGGACGAAGTGCCGGAAGGACGCCAGAGAGATGATCTGGCCATGCTGATTGAAGAAGTACTGCGGCAGCGTTATCAGGGCGTAAAGAATGAAAAGGGTGTTTGGATTACGCCGGCATTCCCGAAACTGATCTATGTTCTGGATAAGGACAATATCACAGAAGGTTCCAAATACTGGTACCTGACCAAACAGGCGGCACGTTGCACAGCCAAGCGCATGGTCCCGGACTATATTTCCGCGAAGATTATGAAAGAAATGAAAGGAGCTGTGTACACCTGCATGGGTTGTCGTTCTTTCCTTACCGCAGAAAAAGATATCCGGAATAAAGACGGAAGCATGAAATTCTATGGCCGCTTCAATCAGGGAGTTGTCACCATCAATCTGGTAGACGTTGCTTTAAGTTCTGGAAAAGATATGGACAAGTTCTGGAAGATTTTGGATGAACGTCTGGAATTATGCCACAAAGCGCTGCGTTGCCGTCATGAGAGATTGCTTGGTACACCTTCCGATGTGGCACCGATTCTCTGGCAGTTTGGTGCACTGGCAAGACTGAAGAAAGGGGAATCCATTGACAAGCTTCTGTATGACGGATATTCCACGATTTCCCTTGGTTATGCAGGACTGTACGAGATGTGTATGTACATGACCGGAAAAAGCCATACGGATGAAGAAGCTAAGCCGTTTGCGCTGTCCGTGATGCAGAGGCTGAATGATAAGTGTGCGGAATGGCGCGCAGCAGAAAACATCGGGTATTCCGTGTACGGCACGCCACTGGAGTCCACGACCTATAAGTTTGCAAAAGCGTTGCAGAAACGTTTCGGCATCATCAAGGATGTGACGGATCACAATTACATTACAAACAGCTATCACGTCAATGTACGTGAGAAGATTGATGCGTTCAGCAAACTGAAATTTGAGTCCGAATTCCAGAAGCTTTCTCCAGGCGGAGCAATCAGCTATGTGGAAGTGCCGGATATGCAGGATAATATCCCGGCAGTTTTGTCCATTATGCAGTTCATCTACGAAAACATCATGTATGCGGAGCTGAATACCAAGAGCGACTATTGCGAATGCTGCGGATATGATGGCGAAATCAAAGTCGTTAAGGATGATGCCGGAAAACTGGTGTGGGAATGCCCGAACTGCGGAAACCGCGATCAGAATAAGATGTCTGTTGCCCGTCGTACCTGCGGATACATCGGAACTCAGTGGTGGAACGCCGGAAGAACGGAAGAGATCTCTCAGAGGGTACTGCATCTGTCGATCGGGGAAAATGACCTGTAAATGCACAATGATTCAGTTCTTATAACAATTATACAGTTCTCATACGTCATAAAAGAATCAATGAAATGTACAATTATACAGTTCTTATATTAAAAAATGTGTGAAATAATGGCGTAAAAAGGAAGTCTGACAGCATGTAAATGTACAATGAATCAGTTGATATAACAATGATTCAGTTGATTATTTTGCATAGCGGAATTTTTGTTAAATTTCGAGGACCCGCCTTATGTGCGGGTCTGTATAGAAACCTCATAGAAACAATTGAGAACAGAAAGGAGGAAGCGGGCGCCGGTTTGATTTATATCATTCCGACGCCCAATAAATCATGAATTATGCGCAGGTATTCACATGTGACATTGCAAATGGTCCTGGCTGCCGTACATCTATCTTTGTTTCCGGATGTACACACCATTGCAAGGGCTGTTTCAATGAAATCGCATGGGATTTTCAGTATGGGAAGTCGTTTGATCAAAACATTCAGGATGAATTGATCAGGATCAGTGCCGCATCTTACATTGATGGTTTTACGTTTCTCGGTGGAGAGCCGATGGAAGTTGCAAACCAGAAGGCATTACGTCCGTTTATGGAACGCATTAAGAAAGAACTTCCGGAGAAAACAATATGGATTTATTCCGGTTATACATATGAAGAATTGATGAATCCCGATAATATCCGTTGTCACTCTGGTGATACAGAAACAATCCTGGCGATGGCCGATGTCCTTGTCGATGGCAGATTTCAGATAGAACACAAAGATATGACTCTGCGATTCCGTGGGTCATCCAACCAACGGATCATCGATCTTAAGCAAACCAGAAAATGCAGTGAAATTATTCTAAGTAATTTTGGAAAAACGGAACGCATCAAAATGCATTAAAAAGGAGTATGACCATGGATAAATTAAATATTCATAAAGGAGGAGAACTCACAATGACAGGGAAATATATGTATGATTGTTATGATAAAGATGAAAAGCTTTTAGGAATTTTCTTTGAAGATGGAACAAAAGAACTTTTAAAACATCATCCTGACGTAAAGTATGTAAGAGGTATGGATGCTGTGACAAGACTTCCGGTTTGGCATGAAGTGAAAGAAGACGGATTATTTTCTTACAAGCCAAAAGAAAAGACTCATTATGATGAGCAAAATTGGTCTTATAGTGATTTTATATAATAGATATGAAACGATGATTTCAGAATGGAAGGAGAATAAAAGATGTATAAAAAATTAAATGAAAGCCAAAATTTTTCAGATACTTATCCAACATGGATAATTGCATATTGTCTTGACTCAAATTCGTTCTTTGCAACAAATGAAAGATATTTCTTTTGGGAACATGAGAGAGAATTCGAATGCGAGAATGATGCGGTAAATTATTTTAGAGAACATTTGGAAGAGTTTCATGAAATAAGAAATGAGATTTTGAATTTAACTGGTGGTTGGAATGTAAACAGTGAATTATATTTGGAAAACACAAAAGAGCGTTTTTGGATTAATAATTCTAAATAGAAAGGTATGCAAATGACAGATTGTAAGTTTTTAAAAGTGGAAGATGCAACTCCCTATCATGGAGATGCATTTGATCATCCGAATTATTCATATACTTGTGAGAAAAAGAGCCGAGAAGTAATTCCATTTATTTATTGTAATGTGAAAAAATGTAAGGAATACAAAAAAGGAAAGAACACATGATTTTCAATGTTCGAATCACATTAAAAAACAAAAATAATGAAATCAGGGTATTTTATAAGGAAATTGGTGCAGCAAATCTTTCATCTTATGATGGAACCAAATCGCACCTTATATTGATGGGTTTGCATTTCTTGACGGCACCCGGTATTTTGGAGCTGGGTTAGCACCCGACGCGCTCCATCGTTTTGCGAATGCATCCGGCACCATAATTACAACGTAACAATTATTAAGGCACTGAGAAAAGCAAGCTGTCACACAAAACAATGCTTTCCTTTGCGTAAATCATGCGCCGATGTGCCAAATACATCAAAAAAGGAGAAAACAATATGAGAATCAACAGAATGAGAACTGGAATCATTGTCGCAAACAAGGTAGATGGCAAGTATTATAAGGTAACCAACGTGTCCGTTCAGGATGGCAACCAGGTTGGTACCGCATATAAGTTATGCGACAATCCGGACAATCCGGACACTCCGTTTGGCTGTGATGAGGAGCTCGGTGAGGACTGGGTGCTCATCACCGAAAAAAACGCCTTGGCATTTCGCTTGGTCAGCGATCCAGAACCATACCCGGTACCGGAAGGATACAGTGTATCCAATGGCAAAATCGTGAAAAACGGTGTATTTGTCTGCGAGCAGGGCGCGATCGTGGTAGACAGTATCCTGGCAACACAGCCGGATCACCTGATTTTAGCTTGCAATAAGACTGAGAATGGACATGTGGATGTAATGTCCTACCAGTTATCAAGGGATCGCTTTGTGGAGTTGTGTGTAGACTTCCCAGTACCGAAGCACGTAGGCAATATTGCGGACAAAGTATTCCTGGCGTATTCGGAAACCCTTGAGAAAGAAACAGAAACTGATGGTGGCAAGACCACAGTCAGAGAATTCCAGGAGGCTGGCCTGCTGACCATCAAGGATGGTAAAGTATTTGACGGCAGCCACTTCAGCGACCCGGTATGTGTAGAGGACATTAAGGTGATTGCATGTCCGGATGGATACGAAGTCTTTGTGCCGTCGGACGAAATCACAGATGCCGAGGATCTCGTTGAAAAGCGCGATGTGCGCAAGTGGTACGCCGTTAGATCTGATGAGGAGTTCCAGATGGATGGCGAGCTTCAGATTTCCTGGAGCCACGCGGAAAAAGACTGGGTAATCTGTAACGATAAGGAGCTGCTTGTTCTGAACAAGAATTTCCATGTTACCAGCCCGGAGATTGCAAAGCTGAAGGGATATAATCATCTGATCGATATCACCAAAGGCGAGTATCGGTATACTCTGACTTTTAGCAATGACAATTATGAGTTCAAGACACTCGTAAGCAAGTCCACGAAAGACAGAGGCTACATTATCACCGTGGAATAATCAATCAATGTGTGACAGCAGGAAAGGGAGATCGCTTAGCGGTCTCTTTTTTTTGCGCAAAAATAAGGAGCCATCAAAGACTCCTTATAAACCGGATTCATCAAAAAATGCATCCAACGTATCAGCGTAATACTGAGATATGGCATCGACTGTTTCCGATGTCACGTTCTTACACCATTTTGCAATATCCGCAGACTGCATGTAGTGATCCGCAACCTGCTGAATTGCTTCTTTATTCCAACGCTGACCAGCAACAATCTTGCTGCGGAACGATCTGGATGGATGTGTGGTCCCGTCATGCATAGCGTTTTTCTCAAAAGTTTCACGATCCGCCATCATGTCACCAATTTCTTCTCGCGTTACACCAAGTAACATCAGATCTTTTGTCGCCATCATGTCACAGTAGCATTCTTCACAATGCCGTACAAACCATGCGTTCGGCCAATACCATTTGTGACAGTAATCCCACTTGCCGATATCCAAATGATGCTTCTCATGCAGGAGCGTAAACAGGATATGAAGACGGTTATAGCGCAGGGATTTATCTGGAAACAGTTTTCCTGCGGCAGCAATCCAGTAAATGCCGGAGAGGGTAATATGTTTACCTTTCCGCCCGCCATTTGGCTTTGCCGCATCTTCTGGGGCAATACGAAGATCATATCCATCCGGCAGCGCACTGGCAACCTCAGACCCGTGCATATAGGCGTCTGCCATAGCAAATTCTTCCGGAGTCATGTTTTCCGGTTCCGTTTGCAGCGGGAAGCACCATTTTTTTCTCCATTTTCTGTAATGCCGTGTTCTGATAAATTTTTTCCACATTTTTTCAGTTGTATACATATGTTCCTCCATGTTCTTGATCCAGTATGTAAACTCGGATGTCTGTATTCGTTGCAAAGAAATTATGGAAACGGATTTTAGACAAAAAAGAAGAGGATTCGAAACGAATCCCCTCCTTATCAGTGTTACTGGTTAGTGTTGGCAAGCCATACTTTGTAACCGGTTTTTTCCTCTTCGGAAAAACCAAGTGCCTCCATTGCTGATGCCTCAGAAATGTTCTGATTTTTCATCAGCATATTTAATGACTGGTATCTGCCATATGCAGTACCCTCTGCCATGCCTTTTTTGATTCCATCTTTTTCAAATTCATCCAATAAAGTACACATCATAACCTCTCCTTTCTTGGACGCCTCAACCATGAATTGTTTGTATTTTTCAAAACGATGGTCATTTGTAAATGTTTTGAAAAATTCCATCAGTTCTTCGACGTGTTTCCATTGCTTACGATAATTATACATCACTTCCTTTTCTTTGCCAACAGCAAGCGCGCAGAAATATTCCGCAACAATCCTGAAATCGCTTTTGAGTCTGGCGCGTTCCTTCTCATCGAGAAAAGCAACCTCTATCAGATTGATTTTGTAATCTGACACAAGCGGTTCCAGTTCTTTTGGAAGGTTCAACATCTCATGTAATGTCTGTGGGCCATCCCAGCGTTTAGTGCCGAAATATAACACCACGGTGACAACCGGATATAATTTCTGATCCGGCCGGATTTCTTCCGAAAACGGTACCTTGATACCATTCGCATCGTTTTCTGCCTTCAGGTCTCGTACTGCCTTCTCATAGGCTGCATAGTCATAACCCATGTTTCTGACCGGCATGACATAATTCACTGCAGTCTGGTTTTCCACGCCATACAAGGCATAAATTACGCCACGACGCTCATCGATTTTGACGACATCGCGCTCTTTCTGACGGAAATTCCCTTCTGCAGCTTTATACATACTTGCTGTCGGTCCGTCCTTCAGATCTTCCGGTTTCACTGCATCTTCGCCATGGTAAATGAATGCGTTGATGATATCCGCAAAAACATCTGCGTGATCTTCCAGAAGCTTTTCAACTTTGTCAGGCTGACTTTTTCTTACTTTTCTTCCCATGTTTATTTTGCACCTCCTTTCCGACGGAGATGCACGTGGCACCTCCGCTATTGTCGCAGAGGCTTTGTGCCTCACATAAACCAGATTCTCTGATTACTCGGATTCCTCTGTGTTTACAAAAGAATTATGGAGCCGGATGTGCAGTGGACTAATCGGAGCTGATTCCGTTCCATAATTTTTCCGAAAATATATCAGGCATTTATGAGAATGCAGAAAGGAAAACTATGTTGAGACAGAAAAATGCAGAGCTGCACAGCATCGCTGATGTTGTATGCAGCAATACAGGAATGACAAAAGAAGCCCTGCTTCACGACACGCACACATACCGTATTGACGGGCTTGAGACAGCTGCGCAGATCATCCGCGACGGAATCAAAGCGGGCAAAATCTTTTACATCATGGGAGATTTTGATGTGGACGGCATCATGGCGTCTGCCGGCATGGTAATGGGGCTTGGCCGATTACATGCAAAAAAAATGGTCCGTCTGCCAAGACGTTTTACGGAGGGGTACGGACTGCAAAGAGAGACTGTAATGGACTGCCGGGACGGGCAGATCTTGATTACCGTGGATAACGGTATCAGTTCGATTGATGCAGTGGCACTGGCCAAAGAAAAGAATATGACCGTCATCATTATTGATCACCACCTGGCGTCAAAAGATCCAGATACCAAAAAACCGGTGTATCCGGCGGCAGATTGCATCATTGACCCCAATGCCATCCCGGGCAGTGCCGATTTTAATGGGTATTGCGGAGCTGGTTTGGTATTCAAGCTGTGTCAGGTACTATTGGGGAATGACCCTGCAATCAGAAAGATTCAGTCATTGGCCGCTGTGGCGACCGTAGCAGATTCTGTTCCGTTAACGCATGAAAACAGACGGATCGTCAAACAGGGAATGAAGGACATGATCACACAGCAAGGTTCCACGATCGGACTCTATGCGTTGCTGACGGAACTCGGATTGGAAAATCAGATTGACGAGATCAAAATCGGGTATAAACTCGCTCCGGTTTTAAATGCTCCGGGAAGACTTCTGGACAACGGTGCCATGCAATCCCTCATGCTGATGATATATGAGGGCGAATATGGAAAGGCTCAGACAATGGCAAAGCAATTGGTTGATATTAACCAGACACGCAAGGATGAATCTGCAAAATGGAGTCAGCTGACGGAGGATTATATCCGCGAACACCACATGGAAAACGATTATCCATTGGTAGTGCATATGTCAGGAATCCCGGAAGGAATTATCGGCATCATTGCTGGAAGAATGTCGGAGCTTTTTCAAACGCCATGTATTCTGCTTGGGGATAATGAGGAAACCGGACAGTTGAAGGGATCCTGTCGATCAGATGGCTGCGTAGACCTAAAAGATTTATTGGATCATACGCCGGAGTTTCTGACAAGATATGGTGGTCATGCCATGGCTGCCGGCATTGCGTTGAAAGAAGAAAATCTGGATGCATTTAGAACAGCAGCAAAGCATTATCTGGATGGGAAAAGACCGGAGAAAAGCAATGAGACCCTGTATGATCTTGAGGTAACCCCAAAGGATGCAAAGAACTTTGCTTATGAAGTGGAGCAGTATGCACCGTACGGCATTGGAAATCCTGTGCCAACCTTTTTCATGAAAGATTTGACATTGATGCCGAACGGATCGGAATATTATAAATTCATATCCGGAGAAGAAGGGGTAAAGTTGTTCGGTGAAGATTTTGACGCTGTGTCCTTTCACGGAAGGGAGGAGTACCGAGAACTCGGATACCCGAGACATGTTTCTTTATATGGTACATTATCCGTAAACCGTCATCTTGGCTATGAGAAAGCACAGATGGTCTATACTCTGATAAGTCCGGTGGAACAAAACAATGGTCACAACAGGCTGCGCGAAGCGCTGGCTGACAAAGCAGCTGCGCGTGTATAAGGCTTCAAACAACGCAAAAGGAAATACAAGGAGAAAATAATAATGGGAGAAAAGAAAAATAAAACGTATGCAGGGCAGGTGGCAGATATTGCACGAAAAGATGTACATCTGTCATTCACGGATCGATTAAGCAGAATGACAGAAGAGGAGGGAGATCCTTACCTGAATATTTTTTCCGCAAAATCAATTTACCTGGCCAGAATTTCCCACTTTGACCAGAGTGATAAAAACAAACCTGCCGGACTAAAACAGAGCCTGGTAGCCAACATTCCGATCAAAGATCTGCCGATGATTAAAAAGAGGACTGACTGCGCGGAGGATCTGATGTTTCGGGCATCGTTTGAAAAAGTTGAGACGCCGAAACAAACACAGCAGCAAAGCACGGGACAAAGCGTTTCGCCGGCCTTTACTCCATTGAGAATGGGAGGAGAAC
>ERZ827516.340-NODE-340-length-53550-cov-5.761043_pt1 | contig 53550 bp, 41 predicted proteins | sample MGYA00519703_ERZ827516 | MGnify/ENA primary metagenome ERZ827516 (study PRJEB31778, sample SAMEA3449337) | human gut metagenome | biome: human gut; feature: human-associated habitat; material: faeces | place: United Kingdom | collected 2010/2012 ...
TACGATGTGGAAGGTTAGAGGGTGGTTATGGGAAAGTGCGCGGCCCGGGCATGCCCGGCCCCTACGGGGTGGCAGTCGGAGAGGTAACGGGACATTGCTGCGTTTGTTGCCGCATACGCAGTAAAATCTCCTTGCGTATCCTCTGCAAAAGCCGTATACTACTATTATAATAGTATATTAGGTGGAATAGCCATGATGAAGATTTACCGCACACAGGATAAGCAGCTGACGCGCGTTGACGATATGAACGAGGGGGCCTGGATCTGCCTGACCAACCCCACCGACGACGAGGTCCGCCGGGTAGCGGCAACGCTGGACATCGAGCCCGCGGACATCGTGGCCGCGACGGACCCCGAGGAATCGGCGCGTATCAGTCTGGAGGACGGCTATACGGTCATCATCGTGGACATCCCCGTCAAGGTGGACGGTGCCGGTGAGGGCATCTATACGACTATCCCCCTGGGCATCCTGCTGACGCAGGAGCTGATCGTCACGGTCTGCTCCACCGATACCGCCGTTATCGGGGATTTTGCCGCCTGCCGGGTCAAGGGGTTCTCGACCCGCAAGAAAATGCGGTTCGTCTACCAGCTGCTCTACCGCGCGGCCACGATGTACCAGCAGGAGCTGCGCCTGATCGACCGCCGCCGCCAGGCCATTGAGAAAAATCTGGCCGGCGAGCTGAAGGACAGCGACCTGATGGAGCTGCACGGCCTGGAATCGACGCTGGTCTACTTTGCCACGAGTCTGCGCGCCAACGCTACGGTGTTGGACCGCCTGACCCGATATAAGCGGCTGGAGCAGTACCCCGATGACCGCGAGCTGCTCGACGACGTCATCGTTGAGATCCGTCAGGCCATCGAGATGACCAGCATCTACCGCGACGATATAAAGGGCACGCGGGAGCTGTTCAGCTCGATTCTGGACAACCGCCTGAACAACGCCATGAAGTACCTGACCAGCATCACCCTGCTGATGGCCGTGCCCACCGTCATCAGCGGTCTGTACGGCATGAACGTGCAGTCCGACGGCATGCCCTTTGCCAACACCACCGCCGGGTTCGCCATTGTGCTGGGCCTGACGCTGGCGCTCTGTGTGTTTGCGGCGTGGGTGCTGCACAAGAAGCACATGTTGTGAGCTATACCGGGCGAGCAATGCCCGCCCCTACATGAAGTCTGCCCCGTCGGCAGACTTTTTCTGTAACATCCGCAAAAGAATTCCTACCTTATATAATAAAGGAGGCTGAAACCATGGAGGACGCCGCAATCGTGGACCTGTACTGGGCGCGGGACGAGCAGGCGCTGGCCGAGACGGCGGCGAAGTTCGGCGCGTACTGCCGCAAGATCGCCGACAACATTCTGCACAGCGCCCACGACGCCGAGGAATGCGAGAACGACACCTGGCTGGCCGCCTGGAACAGCATGCCCACCAACCGGCCTGCGCGGCTGGCTCCGTATCTGGGGCGCATCACGCGGAATCTCGCGCTGGACCGCTTTGACCGGGCGGCGGCGCAGAAGCGCGGCAGCGGGCAGACCTGTGCGCCGCTGGACGAGCTGGCCGAATGCGTCGCCGCGCCGGGCAGCGTGGAGGACAGCTTTGACGCTGCAGAGACCGGGCGGCTCATCAGCGCGTTTCTGCGCACGCTGCCGGAGGAAACGCGCTGCATATTTTTGCGCCGGTACTGGTACTGCGACGCGACAGCGGACATTGCCGCGCGGTACGGCCTGACCGAGAGCAAGGTGCGGGTGACGCTGCACCGCACGCGCGGCAAGCTGGCCGCCTACTTACAGGAAAGGGGTGCTGCACTGTGACAGAACGCGAATTATTTGAGGCCATCGGCCATGTGGACGACGACCTGATCCTGGCCGCCGACGCCCCGGTGAAAAAGCGCCGCCGGGTGGTGCATCTGCACTGGCAGCAGGTCGTGTCTGTGGCCGCGTGCGCCTGCATAGTTTTGGGCGGCGCAGCCGTGTGGCGGAGCGGCACGCTGCGCAAGAGCAGCATAGCCAGTGAAGCCGCTATGGCCGCCGACGTCCCGGAGGCCGCTGCCGAGACCGCCCCCGCGCCGGACATGCCGATGCTGGATGCCGCCGCGCCCCAGGCAGCAGACGCCGACGAGGGAGCTGCTGTCGAAAAGGACAGTGGCGCTTCCGGCATCGCTCTGGGCTTGGCGCAGTGCGTACAGATCGACGGCGTGCTGTATTTTGATACAGGCAGCGCAGTGGACTGCCCCCCGGACCGCGAGGCTGACGGAGTCATTGAGACAAGCGTTGACCGGGACGCCTTCCCGGAGACGGACGAGTGCTCGAACTTTGGTACCGGGTATTCCTACTGGGTGACCGGGGACGGCGTTGTCGTCGTGGAGATGGACGGGGCGTATTGGGAGTTTATGGCGAATTGAGGGTTCTACTCGCCTTCCCCTTTGGGGGAAGGTGGCCCCGCAGGGCCGGATGAGGGGCGCGTGTACCGTGGCGCCCCGATAGCGGACGGCAACGGCAAGGCAGCCCCTCATCAGTCAGCGGTCGGGGCCGCTGACAGCTTCCCCCTCGGGGGAAGCCATGCTCATACAAAGTACAAATGACCCATGAGAGGCAGCCACCGTCTCCATGGGTCATTTTTTATCCCGCTCTTTGGCGGCGCTCAGGGCTTCGGGTTTGCGGGTCTCGGGGGTCAGCAGTTTGGCGCGGGTCACGGCGGCACCGCCGAACTTTTTCCGCAGGGCATCGGCGGCGCGGTCCAGCTTCTCCTGCTTGTCGATGCGGGCGGCATCGGTGAAAAGGTCCATCTGCTCAAAGTTGTCCTCGCCGGTCTTTTCGGCGCTGACACCCACCAGCCGCACGGGGCGCTGCGGCCACATCTGGCGCATCAGCTCGATTGCCACATGGTAGAGGCGGTCCGTGGAGTTCGTCGGGTTGGGCAGCGTCGTCTGGTGGCTCGTGCGGCGGAAGGCGTTGTCCACCAGCTGTACCGTGACGACACGGGCCGTCTTGCCGTCGGCGCGCAGACGCCGCCCGACGGAATCGCAGAGTGCCAGCATCGTGGCGTCGGCGTCCTCGGGGCGGGCCAGGTCCCTGGGCATCGTTACGCTGTTGCCGTAGCTGTTGTCGCGGGTGCGCTGCTTGGTCACGGAGTCGGCCTCGCGTCCATTGGCGTAGTTCCACAGCGTATCGCCGCGGCTGCCGAACAGCTTGACCGCCGTATCCCGCTCAAGCCGGGCCAAATCCCCTATGGTGTAGATGCCGCAGCTGTTCAGGCGCTTGGCCGCGCTGGGGCCGACGCCGAACAGGTCGCCCACCGGCAGCGGCCACATCTTGGTCTCGACCTCGTATTTATATAAGGTATGCACCCTGTCGGGCTTTTCAAAGTCGGAGGCCATCTTGGCCAGCAGGCGGTTGGGCGCAATGCCGACGTTGACCGTGAAGCCCAGCTCCCGGCGCACGCGGCGGCGGATCGTGTGCGCGGCGGTCAGCGGCGGGCCGAACAGTGCCTCGGTGCCGGTCATGTCGAGAAACGCCTCGTCGATGCTGTATTGTTCAACATCCGGGGTATAATCGTTCAAAATTTGAATCAGTGCCTTGCTGTTTTTTACATAAAAATCAAAGTCCGGCGGCACGACGGTCAGCCCCGGGCACTTGACGCGGGCGGCAAAGAGGCTCTCCCCCGTCTGGATGCCGAATTTTTTCGCCGGGGTGCTTTTTGCCAGCACAACGCCGTGGCGCTTGGCCTCATCGCCGCCGACGACGGCGGGGATCGTGCGCAGATCGACAGTGCTGCCGCCTTGCAGCGCCTTGAGCGCCGACCAGGACAAAAACGCCGAGTTGACGTCCACATGGAAGTAGATTTTGGGCATGGGGACCTCCTTTCCGCCCTTGCCTTCCCCCTCGGGGGAAGGCGGCCCCGCAGGGCCGGATGAGGGCAAAGCCCGCCATAGATGCTCGGCCGGGGATTTCCGCCCTGTAGGGGCCGGAGATGTCCGGCCCGCGGCTTTTCCATGGACTACCGCCCGCCCTGCACCTCCGGGCCGGGCATGCCCGGCCCCTACAAAGCCGTTCAACGGCAAATGGGCAATCGCGGCAAGCCACCGTTTTTTTAATTATACCACAAAAACCCGCACTTGCATATCATCCCCAAACGTGCTATAATGTATGTATATTTATACAAATAAACCGTATATTTAAAAGGAGCTTTACTATGGACCTCGTAGGGCATGATTTTTTGACGCTGTTGGACTTTACCCCCGCGGAAATCGGTTATCTGCTGGATCTAGCAGCCGAGCTGAAGGCCAAGAAAAGGGCGGGCATCCCGCACGACACGCTGCGCGGCAAAAATGTGGCGCTGATCTTTGAGAAAACCTCCACCCGCACCCGCTGCTCGTTCGAGGTCGCCGCGCACGACCTTGGCATGGGCACGACCTATCTGGACCCCACGGGCAGCCAGATCGGCAAGAAAGAGTCCATTGCGGACACCGCGCAGGTGCTGTCCGGCATGTTTGAGGGCATCGAGTACCGCGGCTACGGCCAGGCCATCGTTGAGGAGCTGGCCAAATACGCCAGCGTGCCCGTTTGGAACGGCCTGACGAACGAGTACCATCCCACCCAGATCCTGGCCGATTTTTTAACGCTGCGTGAGCATTTCGGCAAGCTGCAGGGGCTGAAATTCGCCTACATGGGCGACGCCCGCTACAACATGGGCAACAGCCTGATGATCGGCTGCGCCAAGATGGGCCTGCATTTTGTGGCCTGTGCCCCCAAAGCCTACTGGCCGGACCCCGCGCTGGTGGAAAAGTGCAAAGAGTTCGCCCGCGTCAGCGGCGGCAGCATCACGCTGAGCGAGGACACCGACGCTGTGGCCGGTGCGGATGTCGTCTACACCGACGTCTGGGTCAGCATGGGTGAGCCTGTCGAGGTCTGGGAGGAGCGCATCAACGCCCTGTCCCCCTATCAGGTCAACGCCGAGCTGATGGCGAAGGCCAAGGGCACCGCCGTGTTCATGCACTGCCTGCCCGCCTACCACGACCACAAGACCGCCGTCGGCAGGGAGATGGGCGAAAAGTTTGACCGCGACGCCATGGAAGTGACCGACGATGTCTTTAACGGCCCGCAGTCCATCGTGTTCCAGGAGGCCGAGAACCGCATGCACACGATCAAGGCGGTCATGGCGGCAACGCTGGGGGCGTGAGTCCCAAGCCTTCCCCCGTGGGGGAAGGTGGCCCCGCCCGCTGACAGCTTCCCCAAGGGGGAAGCCAGACACAGAAAAAGGCACGTCCAACGCAGGACGTGCCTTTTCATTTATAAAGGAAATTACTCCTCAACATAACCGTACTGCAGGTACCAGTAGCCGTAGGGGCTGTGCCAGGTGCCCTTCAGAGAGGGGCTCTGCAGCCAGAAGTCGTTGTAATACGCAACGGGGATGCAGGCGGCATCCTCCATCAGGATGTCCTCGGCCTCGTGCAGCTTCTGGAAGTGGACGCTCTTATCGGCGACCTTGGAGGCTTCGACGGCGGCATCGAACTCGGGGTTGCTGTACTTACCATCGTTGTTGCCGTTGGTGGTGGTGAACAGCTCGATCATGTTGGAAGGATCGTTGTAGTCCATGACCCAGCCGTTACGGCTGACGTCGTAGTCGCCGGCGCGGCGCATCGGGGTGAAGCTGGCCCACTCGACCTTGTTGATGTTGACGGTGATGCCCAGCTCGCCCCAGGCCTGCTGGACGTACTCAGCAACGGGGGTGTGGTAACCGGCGTCGTTGGTGCTGTACTCGATGGTGGGGAAGCCCTCGCCGTTCGGGTAACCGGCATCGGCCAGCAGCTGCTTGGCCTCCTCGAGGTTGGCGTCGTAGTCGTCGCTGATGTAGGTCTTGCCGCCGTTGGCGTTGTCGTAGAACATGCCGTTCTCATCGACGATGCCGGGGCCGACCAGGTTGTAAGCGGGGGTGTAGGTGCCCTGCATGATGGTGTTGGCAACGTAGTCACGGTCAATGGCCAGAGACAGAGCCTTGCGGACCTTGGGGTCGGTGAACGGCTCCTTCTGGTCGTTCAGGGAGATGTAGTAGGTGCCCAGGATGGTGTCAACGTAGAAGTCGCCGCCGTCCTCAGCCTTGGTCAGGCTGGGGATCTCATCGGTGGGGACATCCTTGATGAGCTGTGCCTCACCGCTGTTGTAGGCGGCGTAAGAAGCGCTGGAGTCCTCGAGCAGGAGCAGGGTGATGGTGTCGGAAACGATCTTGGAGGAATCCCAGCCGCCTTTATAGTTCGGGTTCTTGGACAGAACAATACGCTCGGAGGGGACCCAAGCGGTGATCATGTAGGGGCCGTTGCAGACGAAGGTGTCAGGCTGCGTGCACCAGGCATCGCCGTTGGCCTCAACAGTAGCCTGCTGCACGGGGCTCATAGCCGCGAAGGCGCAGAGCTTATCGAAGTAGGAGCAGGGATAGGCCAGCTGGACGGTCAGGGTCTTGCCATCCTCGCTGGCGTGAACGTTCAGGGTGTCCCAGTCGGGATCAGTGGTGGTGTTGCCGTCCGCATCGGGGTTGCCGATGGCATCCTCGTAGCCGTCGATCATGCCGACAACCGTCTCGGCGTAGGGGGCGGCGGTGTCGGGGCAGGCCAGACGCTTGAAGGAGTACTCAAAGTCCTTCGCAGTCAGGTCGGAGCCGTCGCTCCACTTCAGGCCGTCCTTCATGGTGAAGGTCCAGGTCAGGCCGTCCTCGGAGACCTCGGGCAGATCTGCCTGGCCGGGAACAACCTCGTTGTTCTCGTCGATGAGCAGCAGCGGCTCAAAGGTGGTGATGATGGTGTTGGCACCGTCGATAGCGCTGTTCAGCGCGGGGTCCAGGGTCTCGGGGTTGGAACCGAGCTGGACGGTGAAACCGTTGGCGGAAGTGCCGGTAGCCTCGGCGGCTTCGCTGGTCGCAGCCTCAGTGGATGCAGCGCTGCTGGCAGCGGAGCTTGCAGAGCCGCCGCACGCAGCCAGAGAAGCAGCCATGCAGCCGGCCATAGCCACGGCAGCAATGTTCTTCATCTTCATGAATATTCCCTCCAAATGTAATATACTTTATACCCAATCCCCCCGGGAGACAAGCCCCCAACGGAATGAATATTTATACTTTACCACTCTGAATCCGAAATTTCAAGTGGTCTGTAACTTTTGTAACTGTTTTGATAGAAAGTCCTTTTGTATTTCTACCGCGTACAGTTCTATGTTCTGTGGATGGATGTTCGCCTTGCACGCACATTTTTGGGTCAAGCACAGGGCGGCTGCGGTGAGCCGCCCTGTATAAGTATGAGTTTATATGTCGGGTGGAGTCGAGGGGCGGACAAACAGCGTCCGCCGCGCCCGGCAGCGCCCCCCTACATTACTTTACTTTGTCCAGATGGTGGCACGCTGCCCAGTGGCCGCTGCTCACCTCCTTGAACTCCGGCACCTCGGCGGCGCAGCGCTCGTCGGCGTAGGGGCAGCGGGTGCGGAAACGGCAGCCGCTCGGCGGATTCAGCGGGCTGGGCACATCGCCCTGCAGCACGATACGGTGGCTCTGGCGGGCCGTGACGGGGTCCGCCACGGGAATGGCCGAGATCAGGCTGCGGGTGTAGGGGTGGACGCTGTGGGCGATCAGCTCAAAGCTGTCGGCCAGCTCCACCAGCTTGCCCAGATACATAACGCCGATGCGGTTGGAAATGTGCTTGACAACGCTCAGGTCGTGGGCGATGAACAGGTAGGTCAGCCCCATCTCCTGCTGCAGGTCCTCAAACATGTTGACGACCTGCGCCTGGATCGAAACATCCAGCGCAGAGACCGGCTCGTCACAGACGATGAACTCGGGGTCCACAGCCAGGGCGCGGGCGATGCCGACGCGCTGGCGCTGACCGCCGGAGAACTCGTGCGGGTAGCGGTTGGCGTGCTCACTGTTCAGGCCGACGCGCTCGAGCAGGGAGATGATCTTGTCATGGCGCTCCTTAGCGTTGGCGCACAGGTGGTGGATATCGATGCCCTCGCCGACGATGTCGCCGATGGTCATGCGGGGGTCCAGGCTCGCGTAGGGATCCTGGAACACGATCTGCATACGGCGGCGGTAGGGCAGCATATCAACGGCGATCTTTTCCTTTTTGTCAAACAGGACCTTGCCGTCGTAGATGATGGTGCCGTCGGTAGGCTCATACAGGCGCAGCAGGGTGCGGCCCGTCGTGGTCTTGCCGCAGCCGGACTCACCGACCAGGCCCAGCGTCTCGCCCTTGCGGATGGCAAAGCTCACGTCGTCCACGGCCTGAACGTACTGCTTGTTCTTGCCCATGCCGCCGGCGGGGAAATACTGCTGCAGATGCTTTACTTCAACGAGATTCTCGCTCATCAGGCTTTGCCCCCTTCTCAAATTCTTCCTTCTGGCGCAGCCAGCAATAGGTGTAGTGGGTGTCGCTCAATTCGGTTCTGGGCGGCATCTTGTTCAGGCAGACCTTCATGCAGCTCTTGCAGCGCGGCGCAAACGGGCAGCCTGCGGGCGGGTTCAGCAGGTCAACGGGCTGACCCTCGATGGGCACCAGGCGCTCCTTCTCCTCGGCGTTCAGCTTCGGGATGGAGTTGATAAGGCCCTTCGTGTACTCATGCTGGGGGTTGTAGAAAATTTCGTCCGTCGTGCCGTACTCGACGATGTGACCGGCGTACATGACGGCGATCTTCTCGCACATCTGGGCCACAACGCCCAGATCGTGGGTGATCATGATGATGGACATGCCCAGCTTGCGGCGCAGGTCGTTCATCAGCTCCAGGATCTGTGCCTGGATCGTCACGTCCAGCGCGGTGGTCGGCTCGTCGGCGATCAGCAGCTTCGGCTCACAGGCCAGCGCAATGGCGATCATAACGCGCTGGCGCATACCGCCGGACAGCTCGTGCGGGTACTGCTTCAGGCGGCGGTCCGGCTCGTTGATGCCGACCAGCTCCAGCAGCTCCCTAGCGCGGGCCCAGGCTTCCTGCTTGGTCTTTTTGGTGTGCAGCAGGATGACCTCGACGATCTGGTTGCCGATGGTGTACACCGGGTTCAGGCTCGTCATGGGGTCCTGGAAGATGATAGAGACCTCGTTGCCGCGAATTTTGCGGAACTCCTTCTCGGTCATTTTGTCGATCTGGTGGCCGTTGAACCACACCGTGCCGCCGACCAGACGTCCGGGGTAGGCGGTCAGGCCCATGATGGAGTAGGCCGTGACAGACTTGCCGGAGCCGGACTCGCCGACGATGCCCAGCACGTCGCCCTGGTTCATGCTGAAGGACACGCCGTTCAGCGCCTTGACCTCGCCCGCGGGGGTGAAGAAGGACAGGCGTTCGTCCTTGATTTCAAGAATTTTTTCGCTCATGTTGCTCCTCCTTCCCTCTTTAGCTCTTGAGCTTCGGGTCAAACGCATCGCGCAGACCGTCGCCGAACAGGTTGAAAACCAGGATCATGATGCTGATCATCAGCGCGGGGGCGATCAGCAGCACCGGGTAGGTGTTCATGCCCTTGACGGCGTCAGTCGCCAGCGAGCCGAGGGACGGCATGGGGGCTGCAACGCCGAGGCCGAGGAAGCTCAGGTAGCTCTCGGTGAAGATGGAGGACGGGATCTGCAGGGTGGTGGTGACGATCAGGGTGCCCATGCAGTTCGTCAGCAGGTGCTTCTTGATGATGCGCCCGCCGGAGGCACCCAGCGCGCGGGCAGCGGTGACGTACTCGCTCTCCTTCAGCGTCAGGACCTGGGAGCGGACGATACGCGCCATGCCGACCCAGTACAGCAGGGCGAAGATGATGAAGATGGACACCATGTTGGGGCCGAGCTTCTGCATCCAGCCGAAGCCGGGCTTGGTGGCCAGGCCCTCCAGCGGTTCCTTGATGGCCATGGCCAGCAGGATGATGAGCAGGATGTCGGGGATGGTGTAGAGAATATCGGTAATACGCATCATGATGTTATCGATCCAGCCGCCCGCAAATGCGGAGATGGCGCCGTAGGTCGCGCCGATGAGCAGGACCAGCACAGAGGCCAGCAGGCCGACGGACAGGGAGACGCGGGTGCCCATCATGACACGCACGGCAAAGTCACGGCCCATACGGTCGGTGCCCAGAATGTGCGGGAATACGTTCTCGCCCTGGTCGATGAGCTTCTGCTCGGCGGCAGAATACTCAAACGGGGCCAGGTTGTTGCTGCCCTTGATCTGCTGCTCATAGCTGTAGGGCCAGAAGCTGGGCAGAACATAAGCCATGAAGGCGATCAGCAGGATGACGACCAGGCTGACCATGGCGATCTTGTTTTTGCGCAGACGGCGCATGCCGTCCTTCCAGAAGTTGACGCTCTCGCGCATGACGACAAGGCTTTTCTTCTCGTCGTTGGACGCGGGGGCAAAGTCCTCAACGTTGAGTTGCAGGCTCAACGGATTCTTTTTCAGATTTTCCATGTGTCTGCTCCTCCTTACTTCAGCTTGATGCGCGGGTCGATGATCTTATACAGGATGTCAACAACGACGTTCGCAACGATGACGAGGGTCGCCAGCAGGATCGTAGTGCCCATGATCATCATGTAGTCACGGTTCGTGATGGCGGACACGAAGTCGCGGCCCAGACCCGGGATGGAGAAGATCTTCTCCACGACGAAGGAACCGGTCATCAGGCCTGCCAGCATGGGGCCGACATAAGTGATGACAGGCAGGATCGCGTTGCGCAGCGCGTGCTTGAAGAGGATCTTCACACTGGAAACACCCTTGGCGCGGGCGGTGCGCATGTAGTCCTGACCCATGACGTCCAGCAGGCTGGAGCGCATCAGGCGGGTGATGTAGGCGGTGGGATAAATCGCCAGCGCCGTCACGGGCATGATGTAGGCCGCCGGTTCATTCAGGCCGACGGTGGGCAGGAGCTTCAGGTTCATGCCGAAGGTGTACAAAAGCACGACGCTTGAGATAAAGCTCGGGATGGCGATGCCGCAGGTGGCAAACACGATGATCAGATTATCGGCCCACTTCCCTCGGTTATACGCGGACAGACAGCCCAGCGGAATGCCGACGCAGAGCGCGACGACCACAGCCAGACCGGCGGTGCGGGCCGAGACCGGCAGCTTGGAGAAGATGATCTGGTTGACGGTACGGCCGCGCTGTTTCAGGCTCAGGCCCATATCGCCATGGATCAGGCTGTTCATATAATTAAGGTACTGCACGCCGAGGGGCTTATCGAGGCCGTATTTTTCGGCCAGGGCCTGCTGGGCTGCTTTGCTGATGGACTTTTCCGCCACGAACGGGCCGCCGGGGACCAGGTTCATGATGAAAAAGGTAAGGGTCGCGACGATGAACACGCTGAAAATGCCCATTGCCACGCGCTTGACGATGTACTTCGCCATGGTTTTGTGCCACTCCGTTTCTTAATGGAATACAAATTGGGGTCGATTTCGGTTTATTCGTTTAACGCTCTGTACCGTGCGTACACGCTTGTGCGCAACAGGCGGACAGACAGGAGAATAAAAAAGCCGATGGCGGCTGCGATTGCAAACGCCATCGTTCGTAATCCGAAATCTACTCTATATTATAAAATGTTGCAAAGTATTTGTCAATTCGATGTTCGTTTTCAGACAACGGCAAAGAGCTGAAAACCCGCCCCGCAGGCTGCAGATTTTCGTGAAAGATGCCCATTTGCAGATTTTTTTGAGTTTTTTGAAAAAAACGCTTGACTTTCCGGGCGGTGGGCGCTATAATAAAACACGTTCTCCGGCGAGAACGCCAAGAGAATATGCGCCGGTAGCTCAGCTGGATAGAGTGTCTGACTACGAATCAGAAGGTCGGGGGTTCGAGTCCCTTCCGGCGCACCAGCATTCGCATCGGAGCAGAAATGCTTCGGTGCATTTTTGTTAATATCGCTTTTTTCAAAGCGCACAAACGGCGGCAACCATTGTGGTAGGCGGTCACCGCCGTTAATCCGATTTGAAAATCAGAAAAAAGCGTGCTTATATTGTGTTCCTGGCAGCGGGTGTTCTCCCGCTTTCCCCCGACCCAGCATCCCGGCTGGGAGGTTTCTGCCTATGAGGGTTGTACTTGATGGCGGGGTCTGTTGCATCCCTGCGGCTTTTGAGGCCGACCACAGTACAAAGAAGTAAATACTTCCACAGGAACAACATATTCGATTTTCAAGGTACAACGACAAAAACCCCCAACCATTTCACAACGGTGGGGGTCTGGTGTACCTTGACAAAGGTCAAACTGTATTGTACACTGTTTAGGCGATAAACCAAACGGAAATTGGTTTATGACCATACAGATATGCAACACAGATTGTATTGCTTAGTACCACGTTACCCCACAACGCTGCGTGTGTTTTAGCCTTGTGGTTACTGGTTGCCAGATTGAAAAGGTGGCTTCCAGAGTGGAGTTCTTATCGGGACTATTATAAGCAGATTCGAAAAGGAAGTCAAGCGACGAAAGCCGCTTGGCTTTCTTTTTTTCTGCCTTAATAGGTCAGAAGTCGTAGTGTGTCCAAAGGCTGATGACTTTAACGGTCTTGGCCTCCTCCACAACTTCGTAGACAAGCCGGTGCTGGATATTGATTCTACGCGAATAGGCTCCTTTCAGATTGCCCACGAGTTTTTCATAAGGTGGGGGCGTCTGATAAGGGTTTTCCCGCAGCAGATCAACTAAGGCTTTGGCTTTTTTGTCCAGCTTGGCAGCTTTGAGCTTGGGAATATCAGCGGCTGCCTTTTTGGTGTAGACGATGGTGTACATTACCAGGCCACCTCAGCTTCCGGCAAGCACTGGTCGAGCGGGGTGTTAAGCCCTTCGATGATCTCGTCCCGTACCTGGGGGTTAGAGGAGAGATAGAGCGTTTCTATCAACCCGTTATAATCTTCTTCGCTAAGGATGACTGCGTTGCCTTCTTTGGTGCTGACGTTCACAGGCTCGTTATACTTGATCGTCTGTTCCAGGATTCCGAAGATGTTTTTGCGAAAGTTTGTAATGTTGGTGTTCAGCATATTCCTCCCCCCTCCTTATGTGTACATTATACCGTACATGATGGAAAATGTCAAGAGAAAGTGTACAATTTTATGTACGTTTTTTTACGGAGAAAAGTATGGATTCTGCCAATCCTTGTTTTGCAAATAAAAAAGGCGAAAACAATGGTGAAACGAAAAAAATCAGTTGTGCCTAATAGGCACAACTGATTGCATTCAGGTTTCCCATCTTTCGATAAAATCAGCCCAGCCCCCGCCATGGTGCGGGGGCTGGGCTGCTATAGGAAAATTACACAGAAAGATGATATGTTTTTTTCCGTGGCGGCATCAGAATCCGACAAACTTCTCACTTTTTGAATTTCTCGTGGAACTTATAATAGTAGTGCACCACGAACCGTTCCAAAACACAGAGGGAAAGGCAAATACGCAAAATGGGGTATGCCGTTTCCATCCATCGGTCGATGAATGTCGGGCTTAGATATTTACTAACAAAAAGCGGCAACATTGCTGCAAGCAGCAGGTTGACTCCCCACACGCACAAAACGTCCATCCAGTAAATCCAGCGCGGGGTACCTTCCGGTGGTTCGTGCTTTTTCCGAAATGTCACTGTATAATACAGATCCAGCCCATAAAGCATCAGAAACACGATTGGTCCCCAGGGAATCAGATCCGTCATCATCTTCCATCACCACCACTTACCAGATACATTTTATGCCGCTCACACGATGCAACACAAAAACTTAGCACAGGGCCTTGACTATGTTGGGGTTATTACCGCCTGCACAGATTTACCGTCTGAATTCCAGTATCTGTACTTCCGATATAAACAGTGTAGTTAGCATCAGCATACCACGCATAAGTATAATAATATCTTTGCGTACAGCTGTCTACTACCTGACTGTTAAGGTAATATATATAGTAAGCATCCTTTAAATCATGATCAAGAATATAGCTTACAATCAAACTAAATACTTCTGAACCAATGCCAGGTGCTACCCTTTTTAAAGCCTCCAAAACTACAGACGCGGTGGCTTTTTCAATTCTTGCATTTCCTCTGCGTACTTCCTGCCTATACCAGCCAGAATCTTGTGTATAGGCCAACTCCTGTTCACTATTTTGTGTAAACACAATAGATCCAGACTGCTGAACACCAGAATCATCTGCATACACAGGAATACTGAACATCACGAAACATACCAGAAAAGACAAAATGCCCGCTATAAAGCGAGTGAATGTTTTTTGCTTTTTCATAGGATATTACCTCCGCCTAAAAATAAAAGTCATTCGCCTCCATTTCCTCTGCATCGGAATCACCTGACCTTTCTTTTCAGGGGGTTACCTCGTATTTACAGAATAGCAAAGACCGAATATGTTTGTCAATGAAGATAAATGACAAATTTATATGACCTATTATAGTGATAGTAAACAAAATGTTTAGCGAAACGATCTCGAAACTAGAGAAAAAGACAATAAACGACTCTATTCGAGCCACGAGGGCCAGCGTGCAGGTAAGCCTTTCGCTCACCTGCAGTCCCAGCGGCAGCGTTTCCTGACACGGTGCAGGTCTTGTCCCTTCTTTGAAAGAAGGAAAAGCAGAAACTCCAAATAAAAATCCCATACAGGGAAAACTCTCTGCATGGGATATCAGCTTGTAGAGAAACCAGCTTTGGCAATCAGGTAGACCCACCAAGGGTGAGCGTTTTCTTTGGTTTTGTGCTCGGAGTAATACTGGCATATTTCATCGCACAGAGGATAGAAGGCTACACTTGCACTTCTTGGATGGCGCACTGTAATTCCTCGTTTGAAATATCGGTATCACCTTCATTCTTCTCTTTTAGGAAAGCTGCGCGTACTTCCCGCAGCTTTTTTACCCCCAGTGCCCAATAGAGACGGATTTCTTTGCCGGTCATACCGGCTTCGCGGCACAGGCGCATTTCCCGCAAGACACGAGGGCTGCACTTGTGCAGCTTGATGAGTTTCAGACCGTAGGTGTCCGGCATGATGCCGTTGGCAATGCCGATCAGCAGTTCCCGCAACTGGTCTTTGTTGATGCCGTGAACAGGGTCCTCGTAATACATGGGCGGCAACAAGCCCTGCTCTCTGGCCCAATCCCGCAGCTGATGGACACGGCGCTTCTTGATGATATGCAGCGGCAAGGCTGGGTCATCATAGCTGCTCTCATCGAAGCCCATGCGCATCCCCAGGCGCAGCTCAGTGAGCTTCGGCAGGCCCTCGTCGGTGTTGTACCCCTTGGCCAGATACGGCTCGATGTCCAGATCGTCCTCAATCCAGGCCGCCTTTTCTGCCTCCCAGGCCAGGTCTATCGGCCTGCCGCCCAGTATGGCCCGCTTTTCGGCTTTGGCCCTTTTTGCCAGGTAGATGATGCCTCCCTGATGCGCGGCGCGGCGGGCTTTTTTGTTTGCAGTCTGTGCAATCTGTCGCCCGGAGTAGCCGATCATTTTCAAGCCTTCCGGCGGCGTTGCGGTCTCGGCAACGCGAACCACCACCCGAAGCATCTTTTTGCGGCAACCCGGTACGGGTACCCGCACCCAGCTTCCAGGCTTCAGCGCGGCGCGACCTTTGTAGTCCTCCGGCACGCCGAACCCGTATTCTTTGCCATCCGGCTTGAATTTGATAAACACCATCTTCATGCAAAAGTCACTCCCCGTTGCTTAAATTATACCTGACGCCACCATCGGTGGCAACGACTGTACAAAGAAAAAATAATCTTGAACTGCGGCAGCGTGGCCTGCAGGAGCGGAGCTGCAGCGGCTCCCAGAGACGTTTCTTCAGAACGATTGGAACGCTGCCGCCTATGCTTATTTCTGCCGGAGTTCTGAAAGCTCGATTAAGGCGCACTTCTCCCCATAATACTGTTTTTTGGGGGGAGAAATATCTTTCTTCTGTACTGTAAGTGGGATTAGTCTTATTACTGTTCCTCAAATTTTGACATACCCCTTTTACGAAAATTTGTAAGACCTCTTGACAAGCGCCAATCTCTTGTAGTATTGTGAAATTGGAAATGAGACTTGCTATGCTTGCCAGCAGCATCTCGACTTTTTGCCGCCGTGTTCCCGCACGGCGGTTTTCTTTTTGTGCGTCAGGATTGGCCCCTGGGAGCGCCTGTACGACGGTTTCGACTAGCATATACAGGTTGTGCTTCCCGGCTCGGAATGCGGCTTTGAGGAGCCTCCCAGCGGCCACCAGGGATTTGATGGCTGTTTGCACTGTGCCGATGGCCATATGTAGCACGGTGGCCATGTGCGAAAACGAGGGAAACGCCTTGCGTTGCCCGTTTGAGCAGCGGCAGAGGTAGGCATACACGGCAAAGTCCCTCTTATCCAAGTTGAACGCTTCTACCGGCAGCTTGCCCCATGCGCCGGACAGCTGCAGGAGCTTGTACTGATTGGAGATCCTGCGGCCGTCCCGATCCTGCCGGGCAGACACTACCAGCAGACCCTTTTGTTCCAGACCGGCCACGGCAGAGCGGATCGTGTTCTCGCTCAGACCGCACCGCTGTTGTATGGTGGAGTTGCGGACGGTCGCTGTGCCCAGGCAGTTCTGGCAGTACGATAAAAACAAAAATACCATCAGTTCTTTGGGCTTCAGACCATAATCAAATAAGTTGTTATAAATTTTTACAAACATGATGTTCTTCCTTCCAAAAAAGCAGCCCCAGGCAAGCCGTTTGCCTGGGGCATTGTTGTTATTTAGGGATTGAATTTTCCGGGGTACAGTGCTGCCGCTTCGCGCCGGGAAGCCCCCAGCTTGCGGCGTGGGCCTCTGGTTGCTTCAGGGGGTGTGTGAGGGCGTGCCGGGGCACTTCCCAATGCGCGACGCAGAGAATCTGTGCTGAGTAATTTGATTTCCATATAGTCGTTTTCGTCGGTGGTGTCCTGCTCCTGTGGAGCCAGAGACAAGTATTTCCAGTAGCCCTCCAGATGGGTTTTCATGGGAGCATACCCGGCTTTCTCAACAATCCAGGTGTCACGCTGTATGCGCACCATCTGAGCAGGGGACATCAGGGGACGGCCCATCAACTGGTGGCTGTTGGAGGTTTTACCATCAGATCGTGAGGAGGAGCCGGTCAAAATGGTCTCGTCACCCAGCATTTTGGATATGCTGGTGGCAGTATCCTGGGCCGACGGCGATACAAATGTGTTGAGCAAAATCTGGCAGTTGTCTTTGATGATCTCGGTGACGTTTTTATCGTATTTGAGCAAAAACTGGCTGTAGCTTTGCACCGCGACCAGGATTCGCCCGCCTCGGCTGCGGATAGCGGAGAACAGGCTGGTGACGCCGGGAATTGCTGGGAAGTTGCCGAACTCGTCCAAAAAATAGTAGAAGGGACGGGGACAATGCCCGCCCTGTCGCTCGGCCAGGGCAATCAGATCGTCGGTCAGGAAGCGGACGAACAATGATGCCAGGAAGTGCCTGGTTTCGTTTTCATCCGGCGCGATCAGGAAGATCGCTGTGGGCCGTTCGATGAATCGTTCAGCGTCCAGATCATTGTCGTGTGTGCAGATCAGCTGTTCCAGCTCCGCATCGACGAATTTCAGCAGCTTGGACAGCGCCGAAGAAACGATATTGAGGGTGGTTCGAATGTCCGCGCTTGTGGTAGTGCTGATATAGCCTTTGATTCGCCGGTCGGTAACCCCCTCCAGCATGGCAGCCAGACGGCTTTTCTGGACGGTGTTACCTTTCTCCGGGTTATCCGCCCCTGCCAGCTCGACAATCAGATTAAAAACGCTGACGATGTGGCGCTCACCGTCCTGGCCATACTGAGACACCAACAGGACCAGACCAGTAATCAGGCCACGGGCAGTTTCATTAAAGTACTCGCTACTGTCACCACTGTTCACAGAGCCGGTATTACCGATGATTGCACTGGCAATGACCTTGGCGTAGCGTTCTGCCGTGGCATAATGCACGGCCTTCTGCTTGGCGTCGTTCTCCTTGCGCCAGGCGTCGATCTCGATGTTGACCCGGTACAGAAGATTAAAATGGCAGGAGCAAAACACATTCCGAAGGTCGAGCTTCAGCACTCGGTAGCCACACTTTTTCAGTTCGCCGCCGGTAATCGTATACAGATCATCCTTGACAGATACCAGCACCATGCTGGCTCCCTGGCCGATACCCTGGGCATCTTGCGTGTGCAGATTGACCCTGGCATTATAGGTGATTGTGGGGATATACAGACTGGTGGATTTACCGGCACCGGGCGGGGCGACCATTAGCACAGACTGGTCGCTTGTATCGACCAGCCAGGTACTTTTGGAGGCACCCACAAGCATGGCCGGTTGTGTCTCATGCCCTTGTTGTACCTCGTGATAAACCCGCTTGGCTTCCTCCGGCTCCATGAAGTGGGCGTCGCCGTGCTGGCCGTGTCCGGCCTTTACGTCCCGGACATCCAGAGGCTGACGGTTAAGTAGCTCTATGATTGCCATGGCCAGCATGGCCAGCAACAGCTTGGCGAGAATTAGTCGGCCATCCATAGGCACCTTCAGGAACATTTGGAACCCCGTCAACAGCGCATAACCAAGGACTAACACCAACAACGGGCGAAACAGTTTTTTCAAAAAATCACCTGCCTTACATCATTTCCATAAAGGCTTCGCTTTGCGGGGTCAGTTCCTCCGGCTCAATCTGTTGAGCCTGGTACTGTTCGCTGGTTTGCTCCAGTTCGGCATAGCGCACGCAGTATTCCATCGCGTTATGGAGCCGCGCTACGCTGTCCCGCATACTAAAGTCACCCACATTTCTGGCATCTTCCAAGGCGGCGGTGATTCTTCCGGCCAGCTGGTCATCGATCTGCACGCCGCAGCGCACCTGCAGAAGCGCCGTCAGGGCGGCGCTTTCCAGTTCGGCCACCGGCTTGTCAGATGTACTTGTCCGGGTAATCACAGCCTCGGAATAGCCTTCCAGCAGGCTTTTCAGTTGTTCTGTACTGTTGTTTCCTTCCCGAATATGTATGACGTTTCGGGACGCATCAAAAAATCCTGTGCCATGCCGCAGATCGCTTAAAACAGATATATCAGCCAACTGCGCTGCATCTTCAACGCGGTGGATCAGGTCGCTGTGCTGGGCCTCTGTCCATTGTAGAGGGGCTTTATCTAGATATTCACTTTCCGGCAGATCGTACTGCTCCAAAGCATAGACGCGCTCTATCCCATCGGTGCGCAAAACAGAGATAGAACGATCTTCCTCTCCAGGTTTGACTTTGGGGGAGCCGATAGCTTCCGGGCTGGGGCAGTAGGTGGCTTTTGGATTCTGAGCAAACACCGCCACACTGTTTTCCACACCCATACCAACGCACTGACCGCGGAAATTCAAGTATTCCAGATACTTCTGCGGATCGGCAGCCATAGCGGCATAAGTTTGATCAATTTTAGCTTGAAGTTCTTGTATTTCGGGATGCACGTCTGTTTTTCCTCCTTCTTGGTTAAGGATGGTGTTCAGTTCGTTCAACCTGGCCAGCTTGGTCTGAAACTCTTTCTCATACGCAAAAGGTTGGTTTACAGCTTCTTTTGCATCCTCCAGGTTTTTGTTCAGCGTCGTCAACAGTTCCTGATCCTGAGCCTGTGTGTCAGATAACTTTTCCAAAAGGTGCCGGAACGAGGAAAAGTTTTCTTTTGGGTTAAACTCGAAGCTGTATTTTTGTGTACCCTGTAGATATCCCAAAAAGCTGGTGGCTTTGGCATCATAATAGGCATGGATTTGGAATCCTCTATACTCACCTATTATGACATCTCCAGCCGTAGCGCTTTGGAGCGCATCGCGCAAAGCAGCGTCGGCTGCTTTGCGTTCGGTGTAGGAAGTACCCATTACAGTAGCAGAAAAATTTTCGCTGCCATCTGAATTGAAACGACTATTGGCTTTGTAAAGGTCTATATCTTTGGAAATTGCATTCAAAGATTCTTCGACTTTTTGGATGGAGACGGGATATCCAATAGCGATCTTATCCTGCAGCTCAAATATCTGCGACATATGGGACGAGCGCAGTGTACTCAATCGTGCCACTTCATTGTCCAGTTCCATCTTTTCTTTGATGAGAGGATTGCCGGCGCACAGTGCCTTAATTTCTGCGTAGGACAGTGCGATTTCGTCCAAATCTTGGCAAGAACGGGCGGGCGACTTGGATGTCATAACCTGACTTATGAATTTCTGCTTTTGTTCAATGAGCTGCCAGGAGTAGGCGTCAAAACTCCCCTCTGTAGCATACCGATAGATCTGTACCGTGGGGTTTTCGTTGCCCTGGCGCAGAATCCGCCCTTCGCGCTGCTCAATATCCGAGGGACGCCAGGGAACATCCAGGTGATGCAGTGCAATCAATTTTGTCTGCACATTGGTTCCGGCACCCATTTTTTTGGTACTGCCCATCAGGATGCGTACTTTCCCAGCACGCATCTTTGCAAATAGGGTGGCCTTCTTGGCGTCGGTATTGGCATCGTGGATGTACGCAATCTGTTCTTTCGGTATCCCCCTTGCGATCAGTTTGTTGCCGATATCGTCATAAATGTTCCATTCGCCGGTGCCTGGCGTGGCCAGGTCTGAGAAGATCAGCTGTGTAGATTGTGCATCTGCGGTGTTTTTCCATATCTCAAAGACTTTCTCGACGCAGGCGGTGGCTTTATTTTCGGGAACATCCGGGAGAAGCGGATTCATCAACCGCTGATCAAGAGCCAGTTTTCTGCCGTCCGTGGTGACGCGGAGCATATTATCCGTGTGTGGGTCCACATTGCCAGCGCGAATTTTCTCGGCGCGCTCTCCAAGAGCCTGGATACTTTCCTTTTGCAGCTCCGTAGGAGGGCACATAACAACTGTGGCCTTTCCACCTTCCAGTTCGGGAACTTTTAAGTTCAGCATATCGGAAGTCTGTACATCGGTGGCCAACTTCCACATACTGATAAGCTCGGGGAGGTTGAAAAATCTCGAAAAGCGTGTTTTCGAACGGTAGCCAGTACCTTCCGGGGCCAGTTCAATGGAGGTTGTGGTTTGTCCAAAGTTGGCGGCCCAGGCATCAAAAGAGAGCAGGTCATGGGCACGCAAAGTGCTGGCCTGTAAATACCGCATCATAGTATACAGCTCAACGGGTGAGTTGCTGATTGGTGTGCCAGTACAGAAAACAAGCCCTCTGCCGCCAGTTAATTCATCCAAGTACTGACATTTCATCAGAAGATCAGTTGCTTTCTGGCTTTCAGAGGTTGAAATACCGGCAACGTTTTGCATTTTTGTAGTGACGGCGAGATTCTTGAATTCGTGGGCCTCATCAACCATGAGTGAATCGACACCCAACTGTTCGAATGTCACCACATCATCTTTGGGAGACTCCATCAGTTCTTCCAAATGCGACTGAAGGCGTTTTTTGGCGGCCTCCATTTGCTTGACGGTCAGATCTTGCCCGCTTTTTTCCTTTTTTGCGCTGGCAATTTCTTGCGTGTACCGTTCGATCTCGTCCTGCAGGAACTTTTGTTGCCTTTCGGTTGACAGCGGAATCCTGGAGAATTGACTGTGTCCCATAATCACAATATCGTAGTTGCCGGTAGCGATACGAGAACAAAACAGTTTGCGCCGATCCTTCTCGAAATCCCGTTTTGTGGCAACAAGTATATTAGCATTGGGATAGAGACTAAGAAGCTCACTCCCCATTTGTTCGGTCAGGTGGTTGGGGACAATAATCAGTGTTTTATTGCACAGCCCCAGGCGCTTTTTCTCCATCGCGGCAGCGCCCATAACCATTGTCTTACCTGCGCCGACCGAGTGGGCTACCAAGGTGTTGCCGCCAAACAAAATTCTGGCTACTGCGTTACGCTGATGAGGTCTGAGCGAGATCTCCGGGTTCATACCCGGAAAACGCAGAAAGCTACCATCGTACTCGCGGGGTCGCAAATTGTTGTAGTGGGTGTTGTAGTAATCAACCAGTCGCCGCCGCCGGTCGGGATCTCGGTATATCCAATCCTTAAAAGCGGCTTCAATTTGCTGCTGCTTATCCTGAGCCAAGCGGGTTTCTTTAACATTGGGTACAGCCTTCTTCTTCCCGTCTACATCTTCGATATAATCTACAACCTTGACAGCTTGCAGGTTCAGGCTGCAACGCAAAATTTCATAGAAGTTTTTTCTCTTTGTACCGAAAGTGGTTGTAGCCTTCAAGTTGTAGCTGTCTACGGAACTCCCTTCGATGTTCCAGGTAGCGTTGAGCCGGTTGTAGCTGACTTTTATAGATTGTGCCGCCCAGCGATTTGGTTCCATCGTCTCCAAAATGAATTGCTTGATATCCTCTGGAGGAATCCAGGTTGTTCCAAGGTGTAATTCAATTTCAGATGCCGTCAGGTCTTTGGGCTGAACGGTTTTCAGTGAATCCGCATTGACTTGGTAACTGGGGTCTTGTTTGGCGAAAATTTCAGCTACCGCCAGTTTCTTGCGTACATCGCCAGAGAGATATTCTTCGGCGGTCTGGTAGAGCGGTTCACCTGCAGCCGTTGTTTCACCTGGCATGCGAAACACTACGCCGGTCAGATCCTGCAGAAGCTCATCACGGGTTTTGCCGGTTAACTGCTCCATGTAATGTAGATCGACGCTGGTGTGTTCCTGGACAGACAGCATAAGAGCCTCACTGGCCGTTTCCACATGGTCAATCACTCGGTTGGGCCGGATCGTTTTCTTTGTAAACATATCCGATTTCGACTTGAAATTGTGTTCGTCATCGAAATTCTCCAGCGAACAGAGCAAGCTATAACCGCTGTCGTCGCGGAAGGCCAGAGCGTTGGCGCGGCTATTGAGCCTGCCATACTTCTTTGTGAAGGCGTCGTACTCGTGATTTAACCTGCGCTGAAGCTGCGCAACAGCCTCATTTGGGAGATCGTCGAGCTGGGCCTGAATCAACTCCCGCGTGGTGGCCAGAATAGAGACCATGCCCTTGATTCGGGCCTGTGCGGTGGCGTTTGCGGTAACTTCCCGCATGACTGAATCAGTACGGAAAAAAATCTTATCATCACGGATGCCATAGCTGTAATTCCGTATATCCGGGTCTGCAGGAAGAGGGAATGTCTCTCCGGGCTGCTCCAGGATAACCGGCTCAGTATTCACCAACGTGGCATTCAATCTTCCCATCGCAGCCTGCAGCTGCTCCTCCAGCGTAGTACTGGTATCAGGCTGACAGGTAGGCCGCATCCCATAGGGGCCGCTGACCATCTCCATTTTTCCGCAAATCATCTCCGGGTGGTCGATGAAATACTGGTTCATGGGGATGCCATCCGCATTTGTTCCTGTGTGCAACCAGGATACGTCCTGGTCAACAATATGATCACGTTTCTGCAGGAACAGGATATCGGCGGTAACTTCCGTACCGGCCAGAGCCTTGAAAGCTGTGTTCGGCAGACGCACCGCACCGATTAAATCGCAACGGGACGCCAGATACTTTCGCACATCTTCCGATTGCTTATCCATTGTGCCGCTGGTCGTGATAATAGCTTGAATGCCGCCGGTGCGAAGTTTGTCGACGTTTTTGGCTGCGAAGTAATCATGTATCAGGAAGTTATATCGGTTAAACGCGGGGTCATTTACTTTGTACTGCCCGAAGGGGACGTTACCAATCACTGCATCGAAGTAGCTGTCCGGCAATACAGCTTTTTCATAACCACAAATCTGAATATTGGCTTTAGGGTACAGCTGCTTTGCAATGCGGCCTGTCACGGGGTCAAGTTCCACGCCGAACAAATTTGCACTTTCGTCGAAGCTGGCGGGTCTGTTTGCGAAAAAGGCACCCACACCCATACTTGGCTCCAGAATATTGCCGCCCTGCAGGCCAAAGCGCTCCAGCGTGCTGTACATTGCGCGGATGATCTCCGGCGACGTGTAATAGGAGGTAAGCGTGGATGCTCTGGCTGCCTCGTATTCGGCCTCTGGAAGCAGTTCTTTCAGTTCTTGGTATTCTTTACTCCAGTTGTCTTTCCGTGCGTCAAAGACTTCGGCCAGACCGCCCCAGCCTACATACCGTGCGAGAAGCTGTTGCTGTTCGGGGGTCGCCTGCAGGCCGTTCGCTTCCAAGTGCTGGAGCAGCCGCAGGGCATTGATATTGTCCTGAAAACGGGCCTTTGGCCCGCCCGGTGCAGCTTGCTCGTCAGGCGCGGTAAAGTTCTTTGCGTCACGGGCAATACCAGCCTTGTACTCTTCGAGGGCGGCCTGTTCGGCTTCGGCAACCGTCTGGAATTTCGTCCATTCCCCGGCGATAGGAATTTCGACGGCGTGCGTTTGTACGGGGAGGGTAGGGGCGTGGCGGTTCTGTGTTTGGTCCATAGCATATTCGTCAGGGAAGTGGCCATAGACACGCAGCCATTGTTTATTTGCCAGATCGTACACCCCTGCGCCGTCGTAAGCAAACCCATCCTCCCCCTCCATAGTGCCGTTTACAAACTTTTGCGCAGCCTGTTCGGCCTGCTCCAATATTTGAAACTCCCGCCGCTCGTCGAAACCATTTTCCAAGTTGTGGTACACCACTACTTGATAGGGGGCAGCCATTCGCTTCGCGTAAGAATCAATGTTTGCTTCGGTAAGCCATATGGGTTTAATGAGCAAGCTGTTATACAGTTCGCGCATCTTCAAAATATGATCTCGTACATTGCCCGCCCACAAATGTTTTTCTGATCGATTACCTTCACCCAAAAAATATTCGCAGTCAGCCCGCAGGCGATCTAAAAGTTGATACTCGGAACTGTACTCCTGTACATTTGGTTGCACAACCTCGGCTGTTGCACTGGTTAGAGACAGCTGCTCAAAGTCGGCTTTCTGCTTTTCTACGCGGCGCGAAGCCCTTTTTCCTGTATTATTCTTCTTCTCGGATACAGTTGTAGGTGTCACTGAGAAATACGGATTCTCCCATTCTGTGAAGGAAATATCTGGCATGGCCTTATAGCTGCCAGCCTCCAGAGCGTAGGGACGCACCCGGTCAAAGCCGATTCCTTTTGCAACTCGTGAAATGATCTTCAGGAAACTGGGGTCGTTTTTCAGACCATCCATTCGGGTGAAGTCTTCCACAAGATAATTCTGATCTGCCCGCACCTGAAGGATGTCAACGGAACTCAGATTGTCTTTGCTTTCGAGGCCCAGCGTTAAATGGGCGTAGGGCTGGCCATCGTCGTTCAGATCGTTGAATTTATTATAAGATTGGTCGCGCAGCGCGGCGAATCGTTCCCTGACATCCTCAAAGGTTTCGTAGTGTTCAATAGGGGTGCGCTCCGAGGAATTTGTGGCCCAGGTTTTTAAATCAGGAATCAGATAATAGCCCCATTCTCTGGGCACTTCTGTCAGTGGTTCAGAGGAGACTGCTGGAGCCTTTATTTGCGGTTCTGGGACAGGCATAGTCATGTCCATCTTGTACGCAACTGCCCGTAGCGGCATCAAGCATTGCCGCAAGGATTTCGTCAACAGGTGTCCCAATCTTTCGAGCGCTGCAGGCCGGTTTTGGTATGCTGATGCAAAGGCAAAGCCGGATGTGTCCAGGTTATCAACTTCCAGACCCAATCTGGATCGAAGGACATATTGCACACTTTGCTCCAAACACTCTTTCAATTCGGGCGGAGCACTTTGCTTTGCATCAGAGATCAGAACTGCGGTTACACGCTTGTGTACATAATCTGAAAGTGATTTTTCCCCCGTGCGTTTCAACAGGTTGTGTAGCGCGATTCCTGATTTGTTTTTGTGTACCGTCCACGGTAATATGCCAGGGTTACCGACAGTGCTGGTGTCCTGATAGTCGAAAACACGCCCTACACTATTGTCCTCGTTGAATACCGGCAGCCCCTGAACATCGCTTGCAACACTTCTGTTTAACTTTTGCCAGGCTGATTTAGTAGCCACGGCCTTTACGCCTGGCTTGTAGAGATGCAGCACTACCTGATTCTGAAACGGCTGCATATAAGTGTAAGAAGCCGACTCTAAGAAGGACTTCCATGCTTCAGCATCGACGGATATTTTGTGTAGTGTTTCCTTGTATTTATCTACTAGATTTTCATATTTTACTTCCATCGGCAAAAGACCTTTCTCTGCAGATTTCATCAAAAAAGGAGCAGGCAAACGCCTGCTCCTTTTTTGCGACTTTTATAGACGTATTTTTACCACGGAAGATCTGTGATTCTGTCCGGGGCGTTTTCCCACTCATCCTGCGTGCCGCCGAAGAACATATTTTTGGGCCGACCATGTGTATATACAGGCCGTTCCAGTTTAGGCTCACCCAGCTCGCCCAGTTGCTGACCGCCAAAGAGAAGCGGCTCAGCAAGTTCCTCGGCTTGTACTTTCAAAGCGTTCTGATGCTGTGTCCATTCCAACGGCTGGGTGGATTTATCCGGGCCAGGATTGGCGACCAGAAGTGCGTTGATTGTATTTTCGATGAACTCATGCACTTCTTCGTTTTTGGCGGCACAGATATCTTTCAAGGTGTGGGAATGTACCAAGTCCCAGAATGTAGTGGGTTCGTATGCTTCCAAAAAATCCTTGTATTGGTCTCCATATTTGCCGCAGAATCCACCGAAATCTGCTGCCGTCGGGGTATCCCCTTCAAGAGCGTCCAGAGCAGCAAGTTCCTGTTCGGACAAGGAGCCGCCAGTGTAGCGATCTGTCTTTTCGATGCTCATGATTAGCCTCCGTTCTATCTAAGCGGGTTTCTTCTATACACAATTTCGCTTAATCTCATGATTTTGTCAAGGGGTATTTCAAAGAAAGGCGTTTCGGAATGTTTTTCCCGAAAATACGCAAATGTCTTTGCAAATAATAGTTGGAATTGTTTCGCTGTTGCGTGAATAATCAACTGTGCCTAATAGGCACAAATTGGTTATTACAGTTCGATGGTAGACAGGTTGCGTTCATCCGAAAGCCCTGTTTTCAATTTGCGCACATTCTGCTTTTCGCCGGTCAGACCGTTCGCGGCCCGGGCGGCCCGGTTTCTGCTCTGTGTCTGTTGCTGATCCCGGTTCAGTGTTTTGGCCAGACGGAATAACATATTTTGTACTGCATAGGTGGGGCTTTTTTCTTGATAGTCAGAACCCTCTACCTCTTCATCCCGGGTTGTATTTTCCGGCTCGCTGTGCGAAGCTGTTTTTCCCTGTACTGTTGGCGTGTTTGGCGGGTTGCCAGCCTGAGAGGAAACAGCACGATTTCCCGGTGAAGTCAGCGCCGGGGTTGACTTTTTTGGAGGAGCGTGCGAAGCTGTTTTTCTCTGTACTGTTGGCCGCACATACCGCTCGGCGGCATGGATGATGATATTGTGCCTGGTTACTTCGGCGCGGCCAGCACGGCGTTCTTCAAAACCGCAATAAGGGTGAAAGAAACTTGTTTCGATCTCCGCAAACTTTTTGTCCAGTGTTTCCTCATAGGAGGCGTATGTCAGAGCCAATTCTTTTTGACTATCCAGATATTCTTCATACATAGACTGCAGAATTGGGTCCCGCTGCATGATTTTTTCCAATACGCTGTCCACTTCGGCTTTGAGTTTCGGCGGCAAGAATTTGTATGTGTGCTTGCCTGGGGTTTCTCGCAGTTCTTTCCCCAAATCTTTTAGAGCGTCAGTGATCTCGCGGTCCACAAGATACTCGCTGGATACCAGCTTGCGCAGCTGCTCATTGAGTTTGTCGCGGCGCTTGCTTTTTTCTTCCTTCAGATACTCCAGATCGCCGCGAAAGATTTCATTGGTAAAACTGCTTTTGACTTTGCGTGTGGCAGCATTTAGAGCTGCGCTCTTGTCAGTCTCTTTTTCTCGATGCGGTATGAACGCTTCCCGGCTGTCAGTGGACCAGACCAAAAAATGTAGATGCGGGTGAAAGTCTTTATTATGCCAGGAGCATACCATTCGGAGATTGTTGGGAGAAATATTATATGCTTTCGCCAGTTCGTCAGCTTTCAGAGCAATCAGGTTTTTCATATAATTTCGGTCTACCCCCAGCCGCTCACAATCGCTGGCATTCAGTGAATACACGTGATGCCAGATGGTGCTGTTGCCAGGAGCCTCAGCCTCTACCTGCGCAGCCAGCACCTTTTTTTCTGTACCGTTCTGGTCGAAGATGGGATTCTGCCGATCAATATACGCAATGTAGTTCGTGGCATGGCGGGCGTTGGCGAAATAGCCGGAGTTAAGTATCGCTTTGACTTTCACTGTCTCACCTCACTTTCGGCCGGAGAGCAACAGGCTGTGCCTATTAGGCACAGCCTGTTTTTTGCGATGACACGATGAAACTGTCCGGCACTTTTGCAAGAGAAATAGGCTCATTCTTCCAAAATATCTTCCAGTCGGAACACTCTGTCGTTCATTTTCAAATATTCCACAGCAGCGCGGCGGTAGCCGTCCAGAGCCCGGGGATTGATTTCCAGTTCGTGCGCAAGAACCTGGCAGATTATGGCCTGTTGGATTGCCAGTTCAGACAGCACTTTGTTGGCACGGTTGTTGATCCGGGATTCCATCAGGTTGACGCTGGCAAGGAAGGTGCGCTTCACACTCTCATTGATGAAGGCACCGTCCGTTTGCATATACAGGTAGTCTTTGTAGTAGCGGATGGCGTTTTCAAACACGGCGGTCTCAGTACAGTTTTCCTGTGCGGCTATTTCCTCCACCGCCTTTTTCGTTTCCGCGCTAACACGGTATGTCTTTTTGTACAAGTCCATCTTACCTCTCCTTTCTTGGAGACGATTTTCCCTTATTTTAAGAAAATTTGAAAGCGGTAGGGAAAATGCAGGATAAAGCTATACGGCACAAGTGCCGTATAGCAACACACCGCGCCGCAGTGCAGCGCGGTTTTTTAGGGGGATTTTGTACGGCATTTTGTACGGCGTTTTGCTATCAAGACAATTCTCAGGCCGTCTATTCCTCTATATTCTACATAGTATCGTCTGTTTTTTGCCGTGCACCTGCCGTCAATCTGCACAACAGTACAGAATAAATAACGACTTGACGCTCTTTTTTGGCTTCTAAATGTACGGCAATTACAACCAGTTCTCTGGCGCGACGCGGGTGTTATTGACATACACCTCAAAGTGCAGATGGTTGCCGGTGCTGTCGCCAGTGCTACCCACCGCTGCGATCGTCTGGCCTTGGGTCACGGTCTGGCCTGCAGAAACGGCCAGGGAGGAACAGTGCGCATAGAGGGTGTAGATCTGATTGCCGTCCACAACGCCATGGTAGATCTTGACGTAGTTGCCCCAACTGTAATGATAACCTGCTGTTACAACAACGCCGTCCGCTGCGGCGAAGATGGGGGTGCCGTAACCGGCGGCAAAGTCCATTCCTCCGTGTGGGGCGCCGGTCCAGCCGTCAGGCTCACCAAAGTGACAGGATATGTAGCTGTAGCTTGCCAGTGGAGTGATGAATGTACCATTTCCGCTCCCGGTCAAACTGCCTGTGTAATCATCAGATGGTGCATAATGATCGGTGTTTGTAACACCGACCTGTGTAATTGTGACCCCATACAGCTCCTGCCAATCAGATTGATACAGCAGCTTTGACCACTCTACATTTACTTCAGACCACCCTTCCCAATCAGCGTTTAGAGTAGCTCCTTGAAGCTGTGTCAGATACTGTTCCATCACTGCGCTATCACCTGTGTATGAAAGACTGCTCAAATCATCCCACTGGGCTACAGTTTGTGCTGTTGCTCCGCTTTCGTCGCTCCAGTTTTCGCAGCCGGGTAAACGAGCATTTACATACAGATCATAGTGATTCCCAGGGCAATAACTTTCGGTGTGATAGTTGTCGCATTCAGCGCTGTCATCGCTATGGTAATAGGTTGAACCGTTTCCGTCGGAGTGGCCATCACATACTTTACGGCTTATACAGCCGCCACAGGAGTACGGGCCTCTTTCCTGCGTGGAGAAGGTTATACTTTTCAGCGTAACCCAGCAGGCAAGATCGCTCATGTCAATCTCCCAGTCCTGCTCATAGTAACAGGAGACAGCGGATAGCACCTCTTTGTCGTTGTTGGAAAATCCATTTTCCCATTGCAGTGTTACGTTCCGGTATGCGTTGCCGTTACGGTCGGTCAACTGACGATATTCTTCCATTTGCTCGTTTACATAGGCGCTTCTGGCGGCATCCATAAGTGCCACGGTATCACGAACTTCAGAAGTATCCTCGGTTAAAAACATCGTAAGGGTAATGGTAAAGAACGAGATAATGGCTTGTAAAGCGAGAACTATCAAAAAAATAAAGGATAAAAGAACCATTACAACCGTGACAATGATCTTGCGAGTTTTCTTGTCGGCCAGCTTTTGGGCAAGGAAAACGACAACTTGCGGGGACATCAGATGCCACCTCTGTTACCGAACAGTTCTGCCTCGAAAGGAAGGGTCCCGACTTCCATATAGTATTTTCCGTTACCAGCTTTCAGCAGGCAATGCCGTTTGTTGGAAACGCTGATACAGGCGGCCTCGCCATCAGTCAGTTTTAGCGCCTCTTTCATATCCTGCAGATCAACTTGACCGCTATAAAACAAGAACTTGAAAGAGGACATATTGATGATCGGAGAGCTGTACTTTCGTACAGATTCTTCGAGGCAATCCTGCAGCTGCTGCGTGGCCACACCGATACAGGCGTTATACTTGCGGCTCCGTCGTGCAAAGTAGCTGATGTACTTCGCCATGAGCGGCTGCTCCAGATACATATATAGCTCATCAAAGCTAAGAAGCACTTGGAACTCGCGGAGCAGCACAATCGACCAGATGTAGGTATTCAGGTTGTTCTCCACAGCTTGGAGCCGCTGCTCGCTGCCTTCCAAAAGAGCACCCATACTGAAGCAGATCAACGGGTTATTCTTAACGTCGATGGTAGTGGTGCCGTTGAAGATATTGGAAAGTTCTCCGTAGGTTGGATCATTGATGTACAGCAGCACTTCGGAAATCATTTCCTTGGTAAGCATGGGATAGTTGTTTTTGCTCAGCTGCTTTTGCACAAAATCGTACAACGTGCTGAAGGTGGGATAATCTTCGTGGCGAAGTTTGGAAAAAACGGTGTGCTGATCAATGCCCACAGATTCATACATCCCCTGGACCAGAATCATCAAAGCGCGAAGAATACTGTCCGGCATTTCTGGCATCATGATGCGAAATTCATCTTTTAACCAGGAGAGGTGTTGCAAGAACATAGGAGATTCGTTGGAGATCTCCGGCAACTCGGTGCTGTCCTCGAAATCGTCCTCCAGCTTAATGCGGCGCACCTCAAAGATGTTGATCTTGTGATTGCCGGAAGCGCAGTCAATCACGACGCCGCCCAGGCCACGTGTGACATCGCTGTATTCGTTTTCCGGGTCCATGACGTAGCAATGAACACCGCGCGTCACCATGAAGGTCAGAATTTTCTTCTGAAGGTAACTTTTGCCTTGTCCAGCGGAGCCGGAAATGAAAAATACACCATTGGTGATCTGGTCATCCCGCTGGAAGATGTCAGCATACACCGGGCCGCCGCGGTCGGTACGGCCCAGCGGCATACCGTGAGGGTGAATGAGACTGCTATAACTGAATGGGTATAGAGCAGCAGCGGTTTTGCTTGGCAGGTTGTTGGAGCACAAAATAAAGTGGTCGCTCCCCAGTGGTTGCACCGAAGAAAAGCCATTGCGCTGTTCATAGTTCAGCTGGTCATAGGTGATACCGACGCCAGCAAGCTCAATCTTTACCTGCTGTTCCAGGTTCGCCAGTTCATCCATCGTTTTGCCGTAGATCTCTATGTAGATATTGACACTGTAGATTGTATTCTGGTTTCGGGTGACTTCGGCATAAAAGTTTTTAATGTCGATGGTCTCCTGTGCAGCATCCATCTGCTCCGTGGCCTGGTGCTTGCCGCCGATCACGGCCTTATTGCGTATCTGCTCATCAATCAGTTTCCGCGCATTATCTTTCTGCAAAGGTGTCATGCGCATCGTAAACGATGTGCCCTTCATACTGGCTACCGTGTACAAGGCACGTGGCGGTATTTGGGCGGGAAAATTCTTTACCATCAGGGTCCGACGTAGCAGACCAGATTGCTCGGCATGATCTCGGGTAAAGTCAATACGGTTGGGGCAAAGGCGGCGCTGAATCTCCTTGTTGTAAATTGCTGGTTTCGCTTTTGCCATATTGGGGTAGTGTTTTACTTCTTCTGCCAGCGTATAGATGTCCACATTGATAAACTCGCGTACAAGGTAGTTGCGCAGGAGAACGGCCAGCTCGTCGTTTTTTACCCGGTCGATCTTATATCCTTTGCCGACAATCAAATTATAAATATCATCGTCTTCGGACTGGGCTTTATAGATAAAATAATATGCACGCTGCACAGCGCTCGATTTGGTTTCGGTACTTTCAATTTCATTGATCACATCGGCAATGATATGGTCGTAACGACGCGGCAGACTGCGGTAGTATTCTTTCAGAGCACTCATGTCCTCGATTTTATCTGTACCGAACATAGCGAAAGGACAGCGGAGGCTATCAAACAACCGGCACAGCTGTTCGATTTCCTGCGCGATTTCTTCATCTGTCATTACGTCGGTGTTCGGTGGATAGTAGCGGTAGAAGCGGAATAACTCCTTGCCGTCTTTACCACCGTAGATGCCGTTATCACTAAACTGAAAACGGATAAGATCTTGTATTGGAAGCCGGGATTTCATTTGCTTGGTCAGCTTTTTGCGCTTTCGTTTTTCCTCTTTCGCAGAGGTCTTTTCATTGGCGGAAAAGGTCTTTGTGAAAAGCTGATACCTTGTTCTCATGCGCAAGGCCCCAAACAGATTGTTTTCAAAATCAAGTCTGGCTGTACCCAGCGCAATGAAGATTACAAGAGCAAGAAGCTCCAAAGACTGCAAATAAAACGTAAATACCACCAGCGTGGCGATTAAGATGAGTTCTGGAACCGTCCACCACCACAATAGAAATTTCTTTTGCAGCCGTGGTGGGCAAAGATATTTCTGTGTACTCATTTTGTCTCCTTATATATGGGCTTGTGCCTATTAGGCACAGTTTGTTTTTGCCGATAAAACGTTTGCTTTTTGCTGCTTGTTTGCATTGGTGTCGATTATCTTATCAGCCCTTTGACGGCACCGGCAAAATAAGCGACACCCGTAGGGTTGATATGCGGACCCGCACTGGACATACCGTATTTGTCCAGCGTGCGGCTGACGCCACCCATACCCAGAAAGCAACCCAAGCCAAGGAACGTGTTTGCGATTCCCGTACTCATCAAAAGGCTGATGCCTAAAGCATAGAAGAAATATTCAAAAAAGAATGTTAAGCCAACAGCCATAGATTGACGGAACCAACTGGAAAATGCTGTTTGATCACCGCGAAGAACGCTCGTCTCATACAGAGGCACCGTAGCGATCACGGTTATAAATTGGACAAAGCGCAGCGTAATTTTATAAATAAAAACACAGCTCCCAATAATGACAATCAAAAAACAAATTACGGATTCCAACAAACTGCTGCCTATTTCGGCTCCTGGCACGAAAAGATTGATTAGAGATAACCCGAACTCAGTGCTTTCAAAGCCCGTTACTGCATCATTCAATTTGAGCAATTCAATCAGGCTTAAAATGGCTTTCGTCATAACGTGTACCATTTTCGGGCCAAACATTGCAAAAGCAAGCCCCGAAACGAAGTTTTTTGTAACTGATGACATATACACGGTCTTTTCTTCAGAGCGAGCTTCTAAAATGTCGTACAGCATCAAAATGCAGCCTACGGCAAACACTCCCATTGAAATCCAAGTGACGCATGAAACGATGTCATCAATCACTGCATCGTTCCACAGAGAAACGATCATTTTACTGACAAAGCCCATTATCACGGTCAAGAGAGCCACAAATATTTTGTTTATCACTTCTGCCAAGGCAGATGATATTAAATCCAGAATGAATTTGCCAACGACTTGCATACTCAACCTCAATTCAGTTAATAATAAAAATATTGCTGCCGGAGGAAGGAATGTCCCCCTTCCGGCAGCAGCTTTTTATTATTTCATCCTAGTCAGACGGTAGATCCAAAGGTACCACTGCTCAGCAGGCCCCAAATAACGCCGGTGCCCACCAGAACACAAAGCCCGATGATCTCCTTCCACATAAACTCCCAAAATACATCCGACATACCATCACGGTGAGCTTTGAAGAGCTGCGGCAACTGAAAAATGCAATAGACCGCAGCAGCACCCGCAATCAACGGGCAAACCAGATTGCTACCAATCGACGATAGCCAACCCAAAACGGTATTTGCAACTTGGGTAGTAAAACTGTTGATATCAAGCATAGTATAACTCCTTGTGTTTTGTTTTTAGGGGGTCAATTCAAGACCGATAGAGGGTTCAGCGACAGGCTCCTCGACTGGTTCCTGATTTTGTTCGGCCTGAGCATAGGCCATTTCTTTGAGTTTTAAAATTAGGGCATCGTTCCAGTCTTTTGCGCCTGGTGCGTTGGCATTAGGCAATTTGTCGATTACCCGTCCAGTAAAGCCTTTTTCTTCTAAGAGCTTGCGGCACTTCTCCCGGCTTTTAATCCCTGCCTCGTCTGCGTCTTGAGCAAGATAAATTGTTCTGATTTGTGGGTTGTCGTCAAGAAAATGTCCAAGCGGACCCTCGTAGGTGGTTTCCAGTGACAGGTAGGTATATGCTTTGTGATCCAGTCCGTGGATCTCAAGCATAGAAGCAAAACTCCAAGCATCTACGGCAGCCTCCGTGACAACCAGTTTCGTATGATCATGGCTTTGATTCATCACGCAGCGCCTTTGATAGTCGCTCCCTTCAACCACATTTCGGTATCCTTTTTTCCCGTCTCGGGGGGTCAAGGTCCCTTTTCGCGCACAGTAATTGACATTACCTTTATTGTCCCGTCCGAGATAGCAGAGATTGCCGCGTTCGTCGGGGTAAATGGTCTTTTCCTGTACCAGCCATTTCACAATAGTAGGCGTGATTTTTCGTGTACTGATTAAGTAGGCGTAAATCCTCCGCCACTTGTTTTTATCCTCAGTGGGGAGGATAAGCGGCACAGGTTCTTTTGCTTGTGGTGTGATTGTTTTCGCAGGAGGCGCCTGATCGGGCTTTGACCGTCCCTTTTCATACTCAGGCAACTGCTTTCGCAACGCGGTCATTGCTGTGCGTGCATCACAGTTGTGCAGCCCCATGTAAAGATCAATCACCGACCCACCGAAGCCGCGGCTGTTCCAGGTGAATACATTCTTGTCTGGCGTAATAACCAGGCTGTCATGCCCTTTCACGGTGAGCTTTCGCCCACGGGAGATTACCTCATAGCCTTCGATGCGTAGCAACTCGGCAATGGGAATGTTATCAATGATAGCCTGCCTTAAGTCACTGGACATAGTTCACCTCCTTAAAATGTGGTCAAGCCTTTTCGGTTGAGCGTTTCTTTTCGTTTCTCTTGCGGGATAGAATAAAAAGAATGAGCACCACAGCGGCGATAAGCAACCCGACACCCAGGACGGCAGCAGCAGCCTGCAGGACGGTCCACACACTGGCGGGCTTGTAGTGAGCTGTGACCATCCAGTGGTACAGGCCATCTTCCTGACTTGCGGAATTTTCAAAGCTGTAGGAGGCCAACACATTACCAGTACTCTCGCTCTCAGATTCGTCCTCCTCGTAGCGAGCAACCCAGCCCGTCACATAAGACGAAACTGTAAAAGTGGCGCTGCGGTTCATCATGTCGCTCCCAGGCCGGGCTTGCCAGGAATCGGTCCATTCGGCATCTACAATTTTGCTGTTGTTGGGATCGTAGCCGAGATAGACCAGAATGTCCGTTTCATAACCTTCGTACACTGGCTTGTTATCGTTATGGGGAAGGACCAGATTGCCCAGGAAGATGCCCTTGACATCAGGCCAGCCGTAATAGGTGGCCGGGATTTCTGTGTCTACCCAGCCATAATCGCCGGACTGTGTCACTTCCACCAGATGCCCAGTGAAGGTGTAGCCATCGTCTGCAGTAATGGTTTCGCTTTCGTTTGCTACTGGCCGTGTTGCGGAATAGCCGAGATCTACAAAGCCGGTATAGCTGCTTTTGGGTTCTTCTTCCATCCAATCGGCAGTGACGAGGTGAAGGGTAACAGTCGTTCCGTCAGTCAGGTTGTATTCCATCGAAGCCGGAACCTCATCCAGAGACTTCAACTTCTCCAACGTGACTTGTCGATTTACCGGGCCGCTGATCAGCTGGGTCTCGAAATCTTCCAACTGGAATAGCTTGCCGTCCTTCCAAATGGTATCTTCTGGAGCGGCAACCTTATCGTCCGGCTTGCCGGTGGTTGCTTCATAGCTGTTGGTATACATTTCGTCGTCGCCCGTCTGCGCCCATTTCTTTGTGTACTGACTGCGGTCGAAAACGACATAGCCGTATTTTGCAGTGTTCCCGAACTCGGTTTCTCCCCGCTTGTAGGAAGGTTGCTGTTTCTCGTTTATGATGACGCTGGTGGGACGACCGTCAGCAAGGACAATGGTGGCGTTACCCTGATCCAGGTCATACAGGATTTTGGCGTTGTAGTCTGCGTTGGTCAGCCAGAGCGTGCCGTTATCCTCAGTCAATGTGAACGCATAACCACGCTTGCCGAGATCGGAGCCGTTATCGGAGGAATGTGTGCCAGGCTCATCATTGCGCCAGTAGTCTCCGTAGTATCCTGCAGGAGCTTTGCTCTCAACAATCAGGAATTTGCCCTGATTGGAGAACCATCGACCGCTATCAGAGTACTTTGTCTGTGTGTCCTCGTAGTAAATGAAACCTTCCTCGTAGAGTTTCCAATCGTTGTGCAGCGTAGTGACGGTGTAATAGCCATCATCACGGCGAACGATCTTATAGTTGGTGCTGACCTCATACTGGTTGTTCCGCTCATTCCATTCGTACAGGGTCCAGGTCGTGTCGGGGGCAATAAACTCGCCCGAATCATCATCGACCTTTTTGATAAGAACTTGGGTCTTATACGGCATATTTCGTGCAGCATTATCTCCCAGAAACTCGTATGTGGGGTGGTCCGGGTGTACGACGATTTCTTCGCTCCAGCCGATGACCCATTTTCCATCTTGCCAGGCTTTCAGGTTGTAGGACGCCGGAGCTTTCAATTCAACGATCCGATATTTTCCCTCGTTGGCCTGATGGTAGTAGAGAACTCCCTGCTTACCCTCCCAGCCCGGGAAAAATGCATCACCAATCAAATTCACGGTGTATTTGCCATCATCACGCCGCACCACCTGATAGTGGGTGCTCTTTTTGTATTCACCGGCATCCGGGTCCCATTCCTGGATTTCATATTCTGCGCTGGCATCTACCAAACCGCCGGTAAGGGCGTCCCGCTTCTCCCAAACAACGGTGCTGTACCAGGGGTTGTTGCGGAATAGATTATCCTCGGCATACTCTTCTACTGCCGGGCGGAAAACATCCAGGGATACGATTTCGTCTCCCAGATCAATCAGTGTGCCACCCTTGTTTTCGGTCAGGACATGGGCGTTGTATTCGCTGTCTGTGAGGGTAATCGTGGAGCCATCATCAGTCAGACGGATGTAGTAAGCGTGCTTTCCTGCGTCCTCAACCTCGAAGTTGGGGGTCTCACGTGAGCCAGTCCAATCGCCATAGTAACCATACGGCGACCGGGACTCCACCACAACAAACTGGCCATCATTGGTGACAGCTCGTTCGTCGATAGAGAAGTCAGCCGGTTCATAGTCGGTATAATACTGCGGATGTTCGGTTGTGGTGCCGTCGCTGTTCACAGTATCTTCTCGGACATCACACAGGGTGTCCTCGTAGTACAGGTTGCCTTCTTCATACTGTGACCAGTCATCATGCAGGCAGGTGATGGTGTACAGACCCTCGGCATCCCGAACAAAGGCATAGTCTTTGCTTTTTTCGTACAGGCCGCGTTCCTGGTTCCACTGGTAGAGTGTAAATACAGCATCGTCCACAATGATCTCGCCGGTGTGGGCCTCGATCTTTTTGATGATGACCTTGTTGCCCTGCGGGCGGTTGTAGTCTGCGTCGTCGCCGGTATAGCTGTAGGTCTGGTCACTGTCGGTGATTTCAAATTCCTGGCTCCAGTGTTCGACCCAATCGGTCCCCTGCAGAGCGGCGTCGGTATATCCTGCGGGTGCGGTGACTTCTTCGATACGGAATTTGCCAAGGTTATCCTGAGTGTAATACACATAACCCTCTGTCCAATCGGTGTATACCGGGTTGGTCACGGTTACAGTGTACAGCCCATTTTCCAGGCGTGTGACGCGGTAGTTGCTGCTGATCTCGTATTTATTGGCGTCCACATTCCATTCGTAGAAAGCATACTCTGCATCTTCTGTGATGCGGCCGCCGGTGAGAGCGTCGCGCTTTTCCCAGGTGATATTGGCCTGCCAGGGCTGGTTTGCCACAACAGCAGTAGAAGAGCCATTCGATGGTACAGAAACAGACCCAGAGCTACTCTCCGTGGGGTCGAAACCATGCGGGACAGTGGTTTCCTCATAGGAAAAAGTCAGTTGAGAAAGCTGTTCTTTGGCAGCAGCCAATGCGGCGTCTATTTCGCCGTTGACTTGCGCTTCGCAAGCAGCCTGCGCAGCAGCCTGCTGCTGGTTTGCTTGTGCCTGTCCGTTGGTGATGGCATCTTGCTCAGAGTTGGCGGTGACAGAGCCGCTTTGAGATGCAGACTTTGTAACTTCATAGTGAACTACCCAAGTGGCCGAAGCTGCTCCATCTACAGTCGTTACAACCTTTTGCGGCTCATCAATCGACCAAGTGCCACCGCTGATTGAGCCGCCCGTCTGATTGGCCGTGATAGTGAAAATAGCGTCATCCAGTTTCTCGTGGGTGATATTGGCGGACTTATCAATCTGTACCGTGTATTCCAGATCAAGTGTGGCGGTGCGCTCATAACTGGCTTGCCAAGGAATCTCGATCGGTTGACCTTCCGGGGTCAATCCTGGAATTTCAGTATCGCCACCGAGCACGACGGGAGTGTAGTCAAGATACACAAAACGCTGCCAGGCCGAATTGCTCGGTGTGTAAAGGGTCCCAAGGTAAACTGTCTGAGATTCGCCAGGTCCCAAATACGGAACGGCCTTGTTCAGATCATCGACAATGGAGGCTGCAATACTGTCAGGATAGGCACTGGCCTGCCAGGACAGTCGATCATAGTAGCTTGTATCGCCGGAGGCACCTTCGAGGGAATATGTACTGCTACGGGCACCGGCGGGCGTCCCATTATTAAATCCAACAGACCAGATAGTTGCCTGATCTGCCTCCCAGCCTTTCCCGAAAGCGGAGGCATCGACCCAAACGGAGCCTGCCGCACTGTACGATGCGACCGGGGGATATTTGTTGGCATAGGTTGCGCCTGGACCCCATGCCCATTTTCCGTGATCGGCGCACAGAACAGGCATCCCACCCAAGTAGTTCATCCAGCCGACGCTGGTATTGATACATTGTGTTACTTGTAAACCGGCACGAGGTGTCGCGTTTAAAGCGTAGGTGCTGGTGGAACTTTCCTGAGAAAAACGGTCCTGCAGGATGCCGCTTTGGGGAGCGCTATCGTCGATCGTGACGGAGAGTTTTTTTGTCAGTGTTTGGGAAGCGTCCGTATAGGTCAGCGTTGCTTCAAAATTGCTATTGGCCATCACATAGATGCCTGCTACCGACGCGGAGATCTCCGAAAAGTCATAATGGAGCATGGTGCTCCGTTCATCCTCGGTAGCCTCTATCAGATTGTCACTTGTAAAGGAGTATCCCAGCAAGGTTACATTCTCAGGCAAAGATATTTCTGCGCTGCTGCCGTTGGCGGGATAGAGTACCTGTATACTGATGGGCACAATGGCATACGATTCGCCATCCATCCGGGGGAAGGAGGCCGTTGCACTTGCTGCTTCCAGCAGATCTGCATCCAGAGCCACCTGCGTTTCGCTGTCAGCATCGTAGGCACTGTAATCTTCTGTGCCCCAGCCTTCAATACTGATCATCGTTTCGCCAGTGACTACCGGCAAACCGTTGGAATCCAGATAGTAGCCAGTGGGAGCCACGGGCAGCCCTGGATACATCACGTCCACAATATCGGTCAATTCAGTAGGCTCGTCAGGCTCGTCGGAAGTATCACTGTTGTCAACAGGATTTTCCATTGCACGGATCATTGCAGTCCAAATTTCTTCGAACCGCGCGTAGGCTGCGGCGACGGTTTCGTTGTTTCGGTCATCCTCTGACAATGCATTGTATAGATCGTCCGCAGTGGTCAAAGGGGCGCAAACCTGTTCCTGCACAGAGATTGCTTCGTTCAGAGCGTTTTCAAGTTCCTTGTTGTTCTTATCGGCCTGCCAGGCTTTGCTGGCAAGGCCCCACGCATTCGAAGCAGAAACAATGGCGTCTCGGTCAAGAGCAGCCACTGCATCTACGAATGCTTGGGCAGCTTCAGACAGGCCGGATTCAGATACCGGCTCGGTAACGTCGCTGTTATCGATATTTGTTTCTGTACTGGTTGCCGTTTCAGTAGTTGAGATATTCTCTGTATCTGCCGCCGGTGTCTCTGTACTGGTGGTAGCTTCATCTGACGGCATGGGTAAGGCTTCGGCATAAACCGGCAGTGATGTGCTGCAGAGCATACACATCACTAAGAAAAGTGCCAGAAGTCGATGGAATCGTGCTTTTCTCATCAGTATTACCTCTTTCTTGTTTTTCGTCTATGGATCTGATTGGGACTTCTAGCTACTGTCCCAAATGTAGAATTTCCTTTTTGTCATGGCTGCACCTCAAATAAAAAAGGTGCGACGATTTGTCGCACCTTTGAATTTTTAATGCGGTTTGTAAATGCTACAAAGTGAGTGATATCGTAAAAGGATGTACGTAAATTTCTGAGAAATAACTTGCAATTCTCATAAAAGTAAATATGATTTTTGTAAGGGCCCTTTCAAAGTATCTTTAAAAGGAGAAAAGTACAATGATATATAATTTTCTGAATATTATCTCTCTGATTCTAGCCATCGTATCCAGTGCTTTAACTATATGGACGGCGATTAACCCGTCGAATAGTAAATCCAGCACTGGAAATATTGTGTCTTTGACTGATAATCGGACCACTGTTGTTACAAATGTTTACTATGGACAGGTCAGAACGAATACGGGTAAAAAGGATTTGACCATATTCGTGGTGTTGATGATTCTCGGTGGATACGTAATTCAACCGTACATTAACATACTTCTTTTCCTCCCCGTCGTGACGAGCGTTGCGTTTGCAATGAATGTGAAATTTGGAACGAAAAAAATTTATTTTCCATTATGCAGGGTAAAGTATATTTTGTGGAGTATATCGCCAGTGCTTATCGTGATAATGGGCGTGTTGTGTACATACATAGGCGGAGTCATTCGTGAGACCGGGATTTCAGCAAATGCTTCGTATCAGATGATAATGATTCTTTTGGGAGTGGCAGCTTTTCTCGCAGATGCTATTTTTCTTGCACAACAACTGTTTTTTTCCATTATTCCGTTTTTGAACAACAATCAAGTGACGTGTAACAGAATTGCCGGAAAAATGGCTACCTTTATCAAGATATGGTGGCTTCCAAATGTGATTTGTGTAGTAGTTATTGTGGTAATGATTTGCCAGTATCAAACTGTTATAATGAAGTGAGTGAAATGAATCTTAATTTATGTCGTTGTTTTAGCGGCATCTGAGAGAATAACGGTCAGTTCCATAAGTTGAGAACTGCTCATGTTTTCTTCTTTTACGATTTCTGCCCAGTATTCAACTCTCGACATTGCAGGTGCAAACGTTCGTGCATAGGTCTTGCCGCTGCGTTTATAGCCTACAGTTTTCAGCAGGCCCTTCGTAAGCAACCGGTTGATCAACATGAAGCAGGACTTGTCCTTCCAGCTTCGCTGTGTACAGGTCGAAAGCAGATCGCAATATGACAAGGGCTGTCCAATCTTCCAGAAAGTTTCCATGACCTGTTTCTCGCTTTTTGTCAACAGTATAGATTCCATTGTATTGCTCCTATCTGGGGTAAAAGAAAAGGGTACGACAATTTGTCGTACCCTGTTTGTGGGTTACACAGATATTTACTGGAAAACGGCGACCCAGAAATTGCAACCGTCGCCGTCGTACATATGAACGATAGCGCCGCGGGTATAGCTGGCATTCACCATATTTGCATAATGACCAGGACTAGCTTGCCAACCAGAAATAACCGTGGCAGAATCGGCGGGACCCCAGGCAATGTTTTCTGCTGTAGTTGCACCATTGTGGCTAAAGTCGGTGGCAATCTGCTGGCAACGTGCTGCAGCAACGTCTCCGAGGCCGTTGTCCCAAGTCAACGCGCCGACACCAGCGCCCGCACGAATGCTGTTTTGCAGGTCAAATGCGGTGCCGTCGCCGTAAATCGTGAATGTTCCGTGTCCAGAATTGTTTGCTGGAGCAGAACCGCCGCCGACGCTGGGGGCTTCAGACGAACTGCCGGACGCCGCGCTGCCTGCACTTGCTGCCGGTTGCGCGGCGGGAGCGATGCCGGTGAGGTCCATGGAGGCAGAAACACCGTATTCGGTACTGGCTGTAATTGTTGCCACGCCGGTGCCGGTCACGTCTACCCAGCCGTCTGACACCTGAGCGACGGTTTCATCGCTGGAAGCCCAGGTCAGGCTTTCGGCATCCACATCGTTTCCTTGCTCATCGGTGACGCTGATCTGTGTCCCGCTGCTCCTTGTTACTTCGGTCTTTGTCGAGGTCAGCGTCAGTTCCCTCGGGCCATTCCAGACACGAATCTGAGCGGTGGCCGTCATGCCGTTGGGGGCAGTAACTGTTACGTTGGTATCACCTGTGGCAACCGGCGTAATCTGTCCATTGGCATCCACGGTGGCAACAGAATTGTTGGCACTGGCGAAGGTCAGGTCGCCGGTGAAGTGCTCCGGCACCACAGTATATGCCAGAGGGGTACTCCCGTCCGAAATATGTAGCGCCATAGATTCCGCCTCCAGACGCTCCACGGGGATGATAACCGACACCGTGCGGCTGCTACTCAGTTCTCCCACGGTGGCAGTGATGGTGGTTTCGCCCTCGGCCACGCCAGTGATAACGCCGTTCTCGTCCACCGTGGCAATCGTTTCATCGCTGCTGGTATAAACCACTTCCGGCTGGGCGTTCTCCGGCGTTTCCCCATCGTAGATATACGAGGTTTCTGCGGTGGCCGTTTCGCCAGTGGCCAGCACCAGAGGCGTTTCCGGCAGCGCAACGCCGATCAGCTTCGGCCCGCCGCAAGCTGTCAGCGTAAAGGCGGCGGCCAGTACAGTACAGAATAATTTTAAGCGCGTTCTCATGACGTTTCCTCCTCGCTTGTTCCTTTTTTATTATTATAAATTTGCTTTGCCACAATGACCAATCGTTCGTTGTTGTTTTCTGTGCAAGTTGCCAAGGTCAATAGCTGATCAGTTGTAGAGAGAGCTTTAAGCCCGGAAATTTGGTTTCGGACGTTGGCGTCTTCGATCAAATAGGCAAACACTTCATCATCAAGATTGCAGTATATCGGCAGACTGGTCTCTTGCACGTTGCAAATGCCAACGCTGCAGACCTCGTATGTAAGTGTCGTACCGTCGATTTCCAACTGTATCTCCGTATGATCTTGTGCCCAATCGGCATCAAGAAATTTATCAAGCTGCTCGAAACCGCCCTCCCAGCCGTCAGTGAAGGTGTGCCCGTAGATGACCACATTGCGGCTGAGATTGGCTAGAGAAACGATGGCGTCGGCATCGGCAAAATAGCAGCCATGATAATCTTCGTTGCCGTCGCTGTCCCGGCGCAGATAGTAGTCGTTATCCGGCCCCTGCTGCACCGGCCCGTCGATGTTAGTGCCGGGAATCGTGAGCCAGGCAACAGTATCGGGGTTTGAACTTTCGTGCGACGCAGTTTCAGCTGTCGCTGTTGGGGTTGGTGTGGGCGGTGTGCCTGGTTCCGGGGCGCCGGAGGAGGCGGCTGCGGTACATCCCGATAATGCCAGTAAAAAACTGGCCCAAAAGAATGCCCCGGCAAGAGCACTGCCGTATATCTTGGAAAATCGCATGGTTTTCTCCTTCCGTATCTATTTTATCACTGGTTCTGTCCCAAAAGATGGACTGCGGCAGCGATGATTTCGGCATTCAATTCGGGTGACAGGATAGAAGCGATATTGTCATATCTGTTGCCACGTTTATATCCAGGATACCCAACATAGTATGCTTGCAGCTTTTGGTTGTACAGCAGCACACAATTACGGATCTCCACTATGGGTTGATCGTCCACGGAAAGGGTCACGGAAAAACGCGCCCGACAGGACGATTTTACAGTTTGAGAGGGCCGTGAAAAATCTGTTATCTTGCAAGTCAACATTGGCCATCACCTTTCTTTTGGGCGGTGCTATAGGCGATGAGAGCCGCCTCTAGGTAGTCCAGCTTTTCCTCCTCGGTGTCCAGACCCACAAAATAATGGTCGAACCGCTTGGGGTTCAGCTTCAATTTGCCAGCTTTGGGCGCAGCGGCCTTCTTCTCCCGGACGGGGAAAAGACAGCGCTCGATTGTCTCAACATCGTGGCGCTGAAGAGCTGCAACCTCCTTGGCGGCTTTCTCCGTGATGCCGTCCTGATCGTGCTGCTCCAGTACGGCTAGCAGATTCATTTGTGCCACCGGCGTTAGATCGGCCAGAGCGGCTCCTGCATACACCGAGATCTCCTTTTTATCCACCTTATCCAAAAGAGGCTTTTCAAGGTTCACAAGGCGCATATAGCGGTAGACGGTCCGCTTGCCTTCAGAGCCGATCTTGGCCACTTCATTGACCGCGCCGCTGCCTTCCAGGCGCAGGACTTCGGCCAGTGCCTTGTACCCGGCTGCTCGTTCGGAGGGGAGAAGTTCACTACGCTGTCCCATGTTGGTGGCGTAAAAGACGGTTTTAGCTTCTTCGTCTGTCATGCCCATGTACACTTGGCAAGGGACTGTTTCCATCCCTGCCCGCCGCGCGGCCTCTCTGCGCCGGTGCCCGGCGATGATTTCAAAATCGCCTTGGATTGTCGGGTGTACCCGGACGATCAGAGGCTGAAGGATGCCGGAGGCCCGTACATTTTCGGTCAACTGTTCCAGCTCGGCTTCGTCCATGCTGAACACGTTCTGTTCCGGGTACTCGTGCAGTTTGGTGAGAGGAATGTCCAATACCTGAAATTTCTTTGCCCAGCCGGAATCTTTGGAGGCTCGACCCGCCAGAGCACTAACAACAGAGGCTGCCTGGGTGTTCATTTGCTGTCCGAAAGTGTTTCCAGTCAAACGACCCTTAAAATCAAAGTTTTTGCTCATGGTACTTACCCCTCTCTTGCAATCAGTTCATCGGCCAGAGCACGGTATTCTGCTCCCGTGTCACCACCGGCAGGCTTGCCCATCATGGAGCTGTTGACGGCCTCCTGCTTTCGGGTAATTTCTGTAGCAAAAACGGACTGCGGATACTGCTCGCGCAGCGTCTCGGTTACAGCGGTGGCCACGCTGGTTTTATCCTTGAACGTAAGGAGAATGTTCACGGTAGAAAGGTCGGCATTTAGTGTCATACGCACGTTCCCGATAACGCCCTCCAGTGAGGAAAGGCCCTGCGTAGCAAAGTATTGTGTCTGTACCGGGATAATGACCTGGTTGCTGGCGACCAGCACATTAGTGAGCAGCAGCCCCAGGCTGGGGTTGCAGTCGATCAGGATGTAGTCATACGCCTGACGTACTGGCTCAAGCACGCGCCGCAGCACGGTCTCCCGGCTCATTGCCGTGGCAAGGTAGATGTCAGCTTCGCTGAGCCGCAGGTCCGAGGGGATGAAGTCGAAACCGAATCTTTCGGAATGATAAATGGTTTCGCAGATGTCAGCCGGTTGGAACAATACTGCTGCGCGCATCACACTGGCGATGGTATTTTCCCAAGGTTGGCACCCGGCCACATAGTTGGTGAGATTTGCCTGGGGGTCAAAGTCAATACAGAGAACAGATTTGCCTTTGCGGGCCAGGGCCGCGCCAAGATTCACTACGGTGGTGGTCTTGCCCACACCACCCTTTTGATTTGCTACAGCAATAATGTTCACTTTGTTTTTCCTCACTTTCTGTCTCTTTTTATGTTGTTTCTTGCAAAATCCACGATTCTCCAAATGATCGGTTTGGGGTACAGTCGCATTACGCAGGGCTTCCATTCGGCACAGCCTTCACACAGGAATTCTTCCAGCCAGACTTGATTCTCTTTATAGTGGGTACCGTTCATTTTGTTAAAACAATCCAGACAAAACTCAGCCATTGTAATCACCACATTCGTCATAGTTCTCGTCGAAAAATCCACAGTCGCGTTTGTGAATGTTTTCTTGATATAGCAACTGGTACTTTTCTTCCAGAGTCCTTTGATAGCAAAACGCCGTGGCCCGGCAGTCTGCCAGACTATTATGGGCGGCATCTTCGCCCCAATCGTATCCGAAATAGTCGGCGCAGGTCGAAAGGTTTTTGAATTTGAAATCGCCACGCTTCGGCGAGAACTCCCCGTAGATGGCGGCAAAGATACTGCTCAGATCCTCCACTACGGTATCGTCGTTGAAGCTGGCTCCGTAACGGGTCAAGAACTCACTGTCAAATCCTGTGAAGTTAAAGCCGACAATGGTTTTCACCTGAGCCAACACTTGGTTCAACTGGGGCAAAATCTCGTAAAAATAAGGGGCATTGCAAACCATTTCTTTTGTGATATGGTTAACTTGCCGAGCTTCTGGCCAATCTTCGGTGAAGTACGGTTTCACATAGCTGTCCAGCAACACTTCCATGGTGTCAACATCCAGAATCGAAACCTGGAGGATTTCATCTTGGTAGCAGTCCAGGCCCGTTGTTTCGATGTCAATGGACACCGTAAGAGTTGGGATGGTTCCTCTGTAGTTTTCTTCATCGAGTTGCCGATGCCTATCACACAGGGCCAGCAGCTCTCCATATCGGATTGCTTGCTCCCGTTCTTTCTTCGCTTGAAGATAGCGGGAGCGGCGTTTGCGCCGCTGCTCCTCGTGGTAGAGGGCCGTTTCCTCGTCGGTAGCCTTGCGGACTTCTTCGGAGGTCAAGTATCTGTATTTTCCAGTACAGAAACGATTGGAATACATGATGGTTCCCGCATCCTGGGATACGGGAACAAAGCCCAGTTTGAACCATTGTTTTTCTGTCTTGTACTTTGATCTCTCAGTGTCAGGCAGAAGCGAGAAGTATAAATTTTTCATTCGGCCACCTCAACATTGGCTGCATTGCCCTGGATGAGTAATGCGTTGCAGATAATCGGAAGCCAGAACGGCCCGCTCTGTGCCATCTCGTGGGGATTGACTTTGCAGTCGCGCCAGGTAAAAAGACTATAGCCTACCTCAATGGCGGTGTATTCGTTGTAAGTGCCAAAGCGTTTTTTTACGCGCATACGGATGGCCGCAAAGTCGATACCGTCAAATGACACATACGGTTTGGCAATATCGAAGACTTCTTCGTCAGCGGACAAAAGGTAGCAAGCAGCCAGATAGCTTCGATCAGATTGCTGGCGCTCCAGCAGTGCACCTGTGAGTATCTGGTATCGGTTGCTGTGATCAGGGTACATTTGGATGCTGATGTACTCTTTTTTGGGCATGGGAATAATCATAATCTTTTACCTCGCGTTTCTTTATCTTGTTTTTTGAAGTTGTGCCTAATAGGCACAACTGACTTTCTGCATTTTATCGTAGCTTTTTGGCCCTTATTTGTAAAGATATTCGGCCAGTTGGGTTTCAATTTGTAGCCATGTTTCCAGACCGGCGGCTCTCATATTGGGATAGATCAGCGTTGCCACACCGATGATGGCCAAGACAATCAGAGCGACCAGTGCTACGCAGCGTGCAATCAGAAATATAGCATTGACCAATACTCGGAGCAACTGGGCTGTGCGAGATTTTTTCTCCACGATAGTTACTTCTTCCGTAATGCCGTATGCTTCTTTCAGCTGTGCCTGGCGTTTTTCTTCCTGGATGCCCGCCATCAGAATGGCGTGTTTGGTGGGGACGTTTTTCTTTTTCATGTTCTTTTCCTCCCAAATGGCCACTTGAGGCCGCCCTTTTTCTGTACTGTTTCCTTGACCTTGAGCTGCCCTGTAATGTGCCCATACAGTTCATCGTTGCCGGAATACAGGAAGTAATCGGGCGTCCACCCGGCAAAGTAAGTGCGCACATCAAAGGGAGACATCGACTTGAGAATATCGTCGCGGTCTCTTTGCGGTACGAAAGAAAAGACATAGTGGATTGTGCCGTTGTCAACCCGGAGAATATCACTTACCAGATCGACCTCCGAGGGCTTGGCACCACAGACAGCCACCAGAATGTCATTCCGCAGATAATCGGCCACCTCGCTCATCTCTCCAAATGCGCCGTAGTCCAATATGAGATAGTCGTATTTGGTTTTGGCTGTAAGGATACAGGTCTTATCGTTGTAAATGTCGGTCCCCTCAATGCGGAAGTGCTTGGTATCAAATAGAACCGCTTCATCGCTGATTTGCGTGTAGGGGGTCAGACTGCTCTCGGCCATCTCGATGACGGCAGCTTTATAGCCCATTGCTTTGACATACAAGCAAAGCTGCATAGCCTGTGTTGTGGTGCCGATGCGGTGCCCGGCTCCACAAACCGCAATGGTGGTGGCATTCCGTCCACGCAGCCGTGGCTTTGGCAGTACCAAATGCGCACGGGCTGTCTCGCGGTCAACCTGCGAGGGAGGTATAACTACCTCACCAGATGGTTCTGGTGAATCCGAGGGCGTTTCGGCTTGGGGGGCGGGGTCCTCTTGGGGCGGCGCGCTGTTTTGGCCCGCATTTTCGTTGATCAATCCGGCGGCGCAGAGCATCTCGTTGAGGACACGTTTCAATTCCGCGCCATGGTCGGAGCAAATTTGTTCTGGAGGAACCAGCGTCAGGATATCCCGCATGAAAGCACTGTCTGCAGATAGCCCCTCTGTCACCACTATTATTTTTATACCTGGAATAGTGACACAGATCCTCTCCAGTAGGCCGAGGGATTGATCTATGTTCCCGATGATTCGGACATCGTAGATCAGGTGGGAAATTTGTTCACCGTTCTGCTCCAACTGCCGCTGGATAGCAGGAATGCTGCGTTCAACGATTTCGCAGACTTCAAATTCTCCGCGGAAGTTCAGCTCCCGGACGCTCTCAGCAGTTTCCGGTTTTCCAACTACAACAACCATTTACATCTCCTTCTCTTTCTTTATTGTGATAGGGTGATTTCATTTTTTACCAGGCAATCTATTTTGTTGGTCTCTGCCTGAAGCTGGGGCAACTTTTCGTGTATGTAGGTTTGCTTTGTGAATTTATAACTCGTATGGCCTATGATTTTAATGATAGTATCTTTATCGACACCAGCACGGTCGGCCAATGAGGCGTATGTGTGTCGGCAACAATAGGGGACAAGGCGGCGGGGATCATCTGCATGGTTGATTCCCAATTCTTTCATCAAGGGATAGAATTGGCGCTTTCGCCAGTTGTCGATACGAACTCGGAAACCGCGCGGGCTGGTGATCAAGTAGTTTTCTTGGCTTCGCGTAAAGTAAAAGGAAAACACATACGGCATTATCTGTGAGATAAGAGGTATGATCCGCTCTTTACCTGCATCGGTCTTGCTCCCCCAAGTGAAAAGAAAATGGTACTGTAAACTGACATCGTTTTTCTCAACTCCAAAAAGTTCTTCTGGCCGTAAGCCGGTGAAGATGAGGATGAGAACTTCTCTTGCAGTACAAGAAAAACGTTCGTTGGCTTGAGCATACAAAAAAAGCCGCGAGATTTCTTCGTCAGAAAAAATTTCACGGCTTTTTGCCTGCACTCCATCAAGTATGAGATAGGGCGATGGATTGATTACGTCAATGCGGTGGACGGCAACGGCATATTTACAAAGTTGTCCAATCAATAGAAGCAACTTGTTCTGGAGGGATTTGCTTTTATTTTGCAGCGCATCCATAGCCAGTTGATAGTCGCTGATCTTGATATCCGACATTGCACATTGCCCGAGAAAGCGGAGCGTCCGCCAGGCGTTTTCATATCCTTCGCGTGATTTCCTTCCCACTTTTCGGAAGTACAGCGTGCTCCATTCGCTATAAATTTGTTCCAGCGTCAGAAGGTTGCTGTTTTGAGATGCCCCACAAAAAGGACAAAACGGATAGTTTTTAATCTCTCTCAAACACTTCTTGCAGATTCGCATTTTTCCATCTCCTTATAAAATTTAGTGTGGACACGGAGGTGTCAACATTAAATTTTACAGGGCAGCGTGTTCAAATTCAAATGACCTGTCTGACTACGAATCAGAAGGTCGGGGGTTCGAGTCCCTTCCGGCGCACCAAGAGCCTGTGACATAAAGAATGTCACAGGCTCTTTTCTTTGTTGCATCGCACAAAATCAGCAAAGTCGATGACCGATTTTCAAAGTGCGTTTTATAGAGATGTCCAACCGTTTTAAAGCGGTTGGGCTTTTTTGTTGGGCAGTTTGGGACAGCTTTCCCCTCCCCTGCCGCCCGCTTTTGCAGTTTTTCAGCAAAAATTCCAACTTTTTTCTGCTGTTTTCAGAATCTTTTCAATTCCCCCGTAGCCAATTTCCTGAACAGCACCCCAATTTGTTAGACAGTATGATATACTATCTAACAAGTGGGGTGTTTTGCTATGCCAAAAGGAGTACCAAACAAACGATATACGCCGGAATTCAAGAGAATGGTTGCAGAAACCATGAAAAAAGAACATCTGAGTATCTATGCAGCAATGCAGGAATTTGGAATTAGCGACCATAAAATTATAGAGCGCTGGGAACGCATTTATTTGGAAGAAGGGCCGGAAGGCTTGTCGGTTGAGCGACGGGGCCGCAGCAGCACTGGTCGGTCAAAGAAGCTGCCAAAAGAGGTAGAAGAAGATCTGTTGGCCGAAGTGCAGCGACTGCGTGCGGAGAATGACTACCTAAAAAATTTGCAAGCCTTGGTTTTGGAAGACGAGCGACGCCAGCACAAAAAACGCTGGTAGTTCAGAAGCTAAAGCATTACACAGTAAGATATTTAAATCCAAATTGTCAGTGTGGTGATTTTTAGAGTGGCAACTCCAATAAATTAAATATAGGCCACTTTCTTGTATCGCACAAAATTGGCAAAATCAGTGGTCGATTTTCAATGTATGCTTTGCCGAAATCGCTAATTGCCTCACGGCGGTTGGTCGGTTTTTGGGGTAGTTAATCTCATTTTTGTTTTTGTGCGTTTATTTGCAAAAAATTCATAAAATTGATTGCTAGATCTGTTGCTATTTTCGTTCGTCTTGTGTATACTATAAGTAGGAAAGCAGACGACATTCTGCTGGTGGGCTAGCACCTAAAATCCGATCTGATGCAGGACGTAAGAACCTGTGGTTGGCGGGCAACGATAAAACCCGAAAGCGATGCAGGGCGTAAGGACCTGTCGGTTGGCGGACAACGATAAAACTAGCCACAAGGGACATCGGACAGCACTGCGGTGTTGTAGGTGTCCCTTTCTTTTTGTAAAATATAGAATGCAACAGGTAGTTTATCATGACGAAAAAAGAAGCCTTGCAAATCGTTTTCTCCTGCGCAGCTTCCTATAAGGAAAACCTAGCGGGAAGAAGCCTTTTATTTGTTACGACTGACAAGCATAAGACCGTTCGGTGTCTGGAAGTTTCATTTGACGGCAGCAATTTTCTGCACATGACAGGCTTTAAGCTGAACAAGAAGGAAATCAGTGCAAACAACTTCTTTAGTATGTGCTGCGACAAGCGCTTGTCTGAGTCAGATTTTGAGTTTGCAGCAGACGGCACGACCGAAATGAAAATGCGCGTTCTTCCCGGATTGGTGCAGAAACATCTTTCTGCTAAGATGGTCGGTGATTACAATTTATCCCAGCCGAAATTATACACTGACAAGCTCGCCGGATCAGTTGGTGCTTGTATGGGCTTTGTCCGCAATGGCGGCAAGGGGCGTTTTGTTCCCAACACCGTATTGGAAGGCGATATCCGAAGCATGGTTAAAGGCAGCGCAGATAGAATCGTCATTACATATCGAAAGCAGCGCGGAGACGCGCTCTATACAGAAATCGTATACACAGCCAAAAAAATTGATTGGACGGCTCTTACCCTACCGGAAGAATACCAATATCTTCCCTTGCCATAGGCAGTCTTTAGAGGCGGTATTCTAATACAAAATTTTCGGTCATCAAATCAATGTTTTATAAAACAGCGGCCTTGTCTAAGCCTTTTTATAGGGTATCTTTTTTGTAACATAGAGACAAGGTCACTTGCGATTGCAAGTGACCTTGTCTGTTTATATGTTGCAGTCTTATGATACTGTTGTGCAACATACATTTGCCATATTAACAAACGCCGTCTTCATTCGGGAGAATTCCGAATGAAGACGGCGTTGTTTCTGATATGTTGTTTTACCCCTTCTCAAACTCCTTCGCCACATCCTGCAGCAGCTGTCTGATGGGCAGGTGCTGGGGGCAGACGCGCTCGCACTGGCCGCAGCGAATGCAGTCCGAGGCGCGGGAGCCGGGCCCGGTGTGGACATCCTCATAGTAGTAGTCCGCGTTCCAGTCGTGGTGGGTATGCTTCGTGTTCATGATGGCAAACAGGTCGGGGATGGAGATATGCTTCGGGCAGCCGTCGGTGCAGTAGCGGCAGGACGTGCAGGGGATCAGATCCTGCTTGCGGAAGATCTCCACCACCTTGGAAACGGCGGTACGCTCGGCATCGTTCAGCGGCGTAAAGTCCTTCATATAGCTCAGGTTGTCCTGCATCTGCTCCATGCTGCTCATGCCGGACAGCACCATCAGCATACCGGGGAAGCCCGCGGCAAACCGGATGGCATAGCTGGCGGGGCTGCCGCCGTGCAGGGCGTCCAGCACGGCTTTTGCGTCGTCGGGCAGGTTGACAAGGCTGCCGCCCTTGACCGGCTCCATGACCAGCACGGGCTTGCCATGCCTGCGGCAGACCTCATAGCACTTGCGGCTCTGGACGGCCACGTCGTCATAGTCCAGATAATTGAACTGGATCTGCACGACCTCGATGGCCGGATAGTCGGTCAGAATCTGCTCCAGCACGGCGGCGCGGTCATGGAACGAGATGCCCACATGGCGGACCTTGCCCTCGGCCTTGAGGGCGAAGGCCGTTTCATAGGCGCGGCAGTCCCTGTAGTGCTGGTAGTTTGTCGTGCTCTGGGAGTGCATTAAATAAAAGTCAAAGTAATCCACGCCGCAGGCTGCAAGCTGGCTCTCAAAAAACGGGCGGATGTCCTCTTCCTTTTTAAAATAGGACCCGCTCAGCTTGTCGGTCAGGACATAGTCCTCCCGCGGGTAACGGCTGGTCAGGCACTCCTTCAGGGCCAGCTCGCTCTTGCCCTGAAGGTAGCCGTGGGCCGTGTCAAAATAATTGAAGCCCTGCTCCAAAAAGCAGTCCACCATCTGTTTTGTCTGCTCCATGTCGACGTCCTCACCGATCATGGGCAGGCGCATACAGCCGAAGCCGAAATTTTTCCTGATCTTTTCCATTTGTAAATGCTCCTTTCGCAGGGTTTATCTTTCACGGATCTCTCCGGGGGAGGTGTTCTTCTCTTGGCCCCCTCTGCGAGGGTGACTCCCCACGGTGTGGGGAGATGTCGCGAAG
>ERZ827516.341-NODE-341-length-53518-cov-6.090642_pt1 | contig 53518 bp, 82 predicted proteins | sample MGYA00519703_ERZ827516 | MGnify/ENA primary metagenome ERZ827516 (study PRJEB31778, sample SAMEA3449337) | human gut metagenome | biome: human gut; feature: human-associated habitat; material: faeces | place: United Kingdom | collected 2010/2012 ...
AAGAGACGTGGAGGAAATTAGATGAAATTCATATCATGGAATGTCAATGGAATCAGAGCATGTGTGAAGAAAGGATTTTTAGACTTTTTCAATGAGGCAGATGCTGATATTTTCTGTATTCAGGAAAGTAAGATGCAGGAAGGACAGCTTGATCTTGAGCTGCCAGGATACCATCAGTACTGGAATTATGCAGTGAAGAAGGGATATTCAGGAACAGGTATTTTTACAAAAGAAGAACCAATGAACGTTTTTTATGGCCTTGGGATTGAAGAACATGATCAGGAAGGGCGTGTGATAACACTGGAGTTTGAAGATTATTACTTTATTACAGTGTATACACCAAATTCACAAAGTGAGTTGGCAAGGCTTTCTTATCGTATGAAGTGGGAAGAGGATTTTCTTGCTTATCTGAAGAAGTTAGAGGAGACAAAGCCTGTGATCTTTTGTGGGGATCTTAAAGAATCACAACCATCACTGACACAAGAAGCCAAGCCGAAAAAGAAACCAATTATAATCTGTGGAGACTTTAACGTTGCAGCGACCGAACTAGATTTAAAGAATCCGAAAAATAATGTCAAAAATGCCGGATTTACACCGGAAGAACGTGAAAAGTTCAAGACATTACTTGACTCTGGATTCACAGATTCTTATCGATATTTACACCCAGATACAGAGAAGTATTCATGGTGGAGCTATCGATTTAAGGCAAGAGAAAAGAATGCCGGATGGCGTATCGATTATTTCTTAACATCAGATTCTATCAAAGATAAGATCAAAGATGCGGAGATCTTAACCGATGTCATGGGTTCCGATCACTGCCCAATTGAGTTAGATATAGACATTTAATCCTTCAGGAAAACGTCTAATATAAATTCTGTATTATTATCCCTGCTATATTCAATGGAGCTGATAATGCTTTTTAGATAAGTATTTTTAATATCAGCATCAAGCGTTGGATCTAGCAGGGATTTTAATGCATCTGATAAGCACATTATTTTTTCTTCGTACTCATCTCTCGTAGGTATGGAGTCTTCCAGATGATCCATTTGCTTTTGAATAGATTCAATACGTTCTTTATTAACGAGCTTTCGTCTAGTAAATTCATCATCAGTCAAAATGCCATCTTCCCAGGCATCAAACAGTTTTGGCAGTTTCTTTTCTTGCTTTATTAATTCTTTTTGTAAAGACTCCAATCGACTAAGAATACTGTTTTCATCAATGTTTGGTAGATTATCTATCTTCATCTCAAAATTATCAATATACAGTTCTAGAGCGTGAGCAACTGCATTCATGACATCTTTTAGCATAGCAGATTTTACATTACATATCTGCGAAGATTTGTGTAAGATACGGGGTGGAGTGTTAGGACGTTTATTATATCCCTGATAAATCATGGCCTTTTTGCATTTGGCGCAGATTAATATGCCAGCAAACGGATTCATTAATTTAAAGTTTGCTTTTGTCTTGTCTGAGTGAAAACGTGCGGCAGCAGCATGGAATGTGATTTCATCAACGATAGCTTCGTGTTTTCCATCATATAGCATGTACTGTTCTGTATGATTTGAACGCGGCCGGCTTTTTACCAGTTTACCATCTACCATTGTTTTTGTTTGCATTCGATCATTCCAACGAACTTTTCCAGTATATGTAGGATTAGTTAGTATTGTCTTTACTGTACCAATAGCCCATTCGGCACTGCCGGTATAAGTAGGAACTCCTAAACTGGTTAATCTTTTGCAAATCTTACCAGGAGTTAAGTGTTCTTTTACAGTCCATTCAAAGATATTCTTAACGATCGGAGCTTCTTCAGGGTTTGGAACAAGGGTTCTTCCTGTTTTTGTTTTTAGGATATCGTATCCGTATGGTCGATAGGATCCCATGTAATTTCCTTCAACAACGGCCTGAAGTTTTCCACGCATCATTCTTTTTCGTATCATTTTATATTCTCTGCGAGACATAAATAATTCAAATTCCATATACTCTTCATCATCCGAACTTTGTACAATGTCATATACTTTGGTAGGTGTAACTACCAAAACACCATTATTATTATTGGAATACCGTAGGCAATCCATGATCGTTTGTGCATCTCCCTGATTTCCACGAGATAATCTGGTAACTTCTACAACTAAAATTCCTTTCCACATACCGGCATAACAGTCATTGATCATACTTTTGATTTCTTTTCTGGCGGAAATAGTTTCTCCAGAAACAAGTTCACGATAGATTTTACCGATTGGAAGCCCAAGTTTTACTGCTAATTCTGTTAAGATTCTTTCATGCCTTGCTAAAGTTTCACCTTCTCCCAGTTTCTCCGCCTCGGCATCTGCACGGCTTTTTCTTAAGTAAATGCAGAATTGATCTGATTTTTTTAGTTTTCCTAACTGATTTCCTATGTTCATATACCATCGTTCCTTTCCATATTTTGATTATTTGGGTACAAAAAATACACTTCTTGCAAAGTGTAGGTTAAAAATGGTATACTTTAACTGTCGGGGAAAAGTACACATCTAACCTATAGATGCAAGTAGTTTTTCTTTTTATTCCGTCCAGCTGCAACTGGACGGTTTTTAGTTTATCTATTTTTCTGATGTCAGCAAAATATATCAAATATTATGACGCGTAGTCAATAAAAATAATACACAAAGTATTTTGTATAAAAATCTGTGCATAAATTGACAGATGAGGCATAAACTATTATAATAATCATAAGTTAATCGAAGTGCATAGCACAAAACGATTAACACTGATTTGAATAAAAGGACATACAACATTAAATGTCCGGAATGACTTAAAATTAAATTAGTAACTTAAGAACAAAAGGAAAAAGATTAGTGATGTTTCTGGTGCTTTACCAGAAAAGGTTTGCTAATCTTTTTCTGCATTTTCCAGGAAATCCAGAATCATAACACAGCGTTTAAAATTTGTTGATTTCATTAATTCATCTTTCGTATCAGTTGTATCTAATTCAAATAAACATCTACAAAGAAATCTTAAGTCGGCAGAAGATAATACAGCATGATTTTTTAAAACAATACCAGATTTTTTATTAATATTTTCTTCTTTATCCATTTCTTCCAGAATATCCTTTATTTCGGATAGTTCGGGTACTTTTTTCAGTGTTTTTGAAATATTTCTACTATAAATTTTATCTATAGAGTTGTGATTTTCTATATATTTACGAAGATGAGATCCTTCTGACGGGGTAATCTCACTCTTAGAAAAATATTTATATACAGGTAAAAGTCTGGTGGTTGGAATTGATTTGAATCTTGACATACACATTTCAGTAGGATTAAAATTTTTGTTGTCATAAAGAATATCTTCAAAAATCTGATTATCACTAAGCATACCATACCCCACAGAACTTAATACGGATTCCTTATAACCAATAGCAACTGCGAGAGGTTTGTTAGATAAATCAAGTTGATCTAAGTCATCAATTCCGACAATGATTGATTTAGCTTCAGGAGAAGAAGCACTTTCATCTACAATTTTTTTAACAATTTTCTTAGTTTCACGAATTTTTTTAGGAGAAATACCAGGGGTAATTTCATTTAAAATTTTAAATACTTCAAGAAAATTATCAGTCGCTATTTCTGTAATTGGAATATCATTGCCGTTCTTTGTTGTGATAACGCGGTTGATTTCATTTAAATTTTCTTGATTTTCCTTATAGCTAATAAAAATAAAATGTTCTTCAATATTTTCTAATTCGTCAGATGTTAAACATGATAAGAAGTCAGTAATGATTGACTGAATATCTTCATCTGTAAAAGAATAACCCATAAAAATAATTGGTGATTCAGAAAATAGGATCAAAAGTTTTGCAATAAATAATTTTCTGGATTCATTAAATTCATCATAATCTTTTTCCGTGATCATAATAGTATTAGCATCGTTTGCAGAGCCATGAATTTTATAGATTTCTGCGATATTATAACTATCCTTAGAAAATAATTCATGCTGTCTTGTAAAAACAGTGTAATCATCTGGAAAAATATATTTTTCTAAAAATAAGTCATAGTTTGTTGTAATAACAGCAGAAATTTTGTTTTTTAGTTTTTTAAATTCTTCTAATTCTTTTAATAATTCTGGATTGCGGTTAAGCTTCATTTTCTTAAAATAGTTAGCAAGAAACATTTTATATGGAGATATTCCACGCTTTACCCAACTAGGGTTTCGGATATTCCCAACTTTCAATTTTATTTTGCGGTCGTAAAATGCGTTATTATATTCTTTTTCAATTACGGTTCCAAGAGCTGTATTTATTTCAAAATCGGAGAAACCTTGACGTTTAAAGGTATCAACATATTTTTGAAATTGAAAGTCATCTTTACAGAACTGAGAAAAGGATAATTTAAGCAATTCATTCCAGTTAGGATATTTCCAAAGATATCTCTTGGAAATACCAGAGCCAATAAATAATACTGGCATTTTATTACTATGGGAAATTTTATGTAAAATTGTATCCATACATTATTCTCCTATGTGAAAAGTGTTATAAAGTAACTTTGTCAGACTCTGACAAAATAAATCTATTTCAATCTCAACCGAATCAATTCCTCACTATACCCAAGTGCCAGTGCGATCTGATTCGTCGTAAATTCCTGAAATTCAAGGAAAACTTCATCATCGATCAGAAGCTCCGCCGCAAATTTGTTTGCTTCAATCTCCATCTTACTGATCAAGAGACCAGTGCGTTTTCGTAAAAATGGAGTATTAGCATCTGGATGCATGATCGCATGACCTAATTCATGTGCGCAAGTGAATAATTGATCGTGATCAGAAAGATCATGATTTATATGTATTTGCTTCATGCGAAGCTGTTTATTATAGTAACCGCTGATACTTCCCAATGGTTCAAATATAACCTTTATCCCTAAATACTTAGCAATATCAAAAGGATTATTCGTACCATATTTTTTCTTTAATGCGTTTGTTTTTTTACGAATATCCAATGAATCACTTCCTTTATTTTCTGTATTTCTTCGGTGTGAATTTTTGCTTAGCATTTATTTTTGCGATTGTGATACTGTTCTGGAGACTTGCTTTTAATAATTCTCTTGTTTCATCATCTAATGGCTCTCCAGAGAACATCAATCCATCCTGATCAGATTCTAACTGATCAAGGGTTTGTTCTAATCGTTTCGCGATATCTTTTTCATCTTTCTTAGTTAGCTCAATGGCTTGACCGGATTTTTCTTCTATTAAATCAGATTTTCCAATTCCAAAATAATCAGCGAGAGCTTGTACGCTTCCCATTCTAGGAATGGATTGTCCCGTACACCAAGTATTAAATGTTTGTGGAATAACTCCAATAGCTTTAGCCACCTCTTTTTGGCTTTTTCCTGATTTCTCTAAATAGAAAGATAGATTTTTAGAGAATATTTTCTTTTGCTTTTCATCTGACATTAAATCACCTCACTTCGTTATTAATATAGTACAATAAAAATTGATTTTTTGCAACTAAAAGTCAAAAATAAATTGATTTTAGTATTGACATCCATTTAAAATGGATTTATAATGAATACAGAAATTAAAGAAAGGCGGTGATGACGTGACAAAGATGAACGAAGGTAAAGCAGTACCATTTCAAATTTCTTTAGCTTCAGCACGAGTTAATGCAGAAATGACACAAGAAGAGGTCGCAAAACATATGCATGTTGGAAAACAAACTATCGTTAGCTGGGAAAAAGGGACTTCTGAACCGAAAATGTCGCAAGGAAGAGAACTTAGTAAATTATATGGTATTCCAATTGACTATATTTTTTTGCCTAAGAAATCCAATTAAAATGGATTACTAAATAATCAGGAGGTGAGAATATGGGAAGAAAACCAGATATCACAATAACTAGTGATTATTTGAATTATGTAAGAAATCAAATTCAAAAAGCAATTACAACGCTCTGCCAAAAAGAATGTTTAGACGAAGAAGATGTGGCTGCACTCTTTCAGATGGCGGAAGCGTTGCAAAGCTTAGGGACAAAAACTATTAAGAAGCGTGTTATTCAACGTCCTTATAAATAAATTGAATAGCACTATCTGGTAACGAATAGTTACAATATTCAGAATCCGCATCTAGCATAAAACAGATACTGGAATCATTTAGATATTCATCAAAGAGTATATCAATATAGTATTTTTCAGGAGCAAGAAAACTAGTTATAAAACGATCTTTGTCAATATCTAAAGCCCAAAGTGATGAATTTACTTTTAAATATGAATTGCAGTTATCTTTAATTAAAGATTCAATGGTGGTTGGATCGCAAGATACGGTTTCTTGATCAATGTAGAAAATGTATTTCATTCTGACTTTTCCTTTCTTAAGACTCGGACATGGCAGTGTCCTGTGATTTAAGTATAGGAGATATATGAAAGAAAGACAACAGAATAATACAGATGGCTTAATCCTCTGTCCGATGAATATTTCCGAAAAATTAATTCACACAATGGCATGGGTGTGACTTCTTAAAAGTCTTAAAGATAAATAACTGTACACAGATCGGGCGGAGAGTTAAGCCATCTGAAGAAAGGAAGTGGATATATGAGAGATGGTCCAGAAGCAACATATAAGATCGGAAATGCAACTGTTCGGATTCACGGAAAAGTAGATCCGGATAAGCTTAAGGAAGGTGAGAGATGATTGACGGAAATGGATTAACTAAAAAAGACATCCATTGTATGGCAAGGATCATTCAAAGTTCTGTATTTGCAAAAGGACAAATATTTTATGGGTGTCAGTATTGCAAATACTGGAATGGTGGTTGCGAAGAATATGTAAATTCCAAAGCAAAGAGTGGAGAATTTCACTACGATGTAATTATGAAAAAACTCCAGCAGATCACAGGACTTGATATGGGGATACAAGTAAAGGATCTGCCGGATAAATTCAAAGAACGATCTACCAATCAATAACTCGTTCAAAGGATTTTTCAAAAGGGCATTGGTGGTTGCATGAATAGTTATCAGAACATTGAATGCCAACAAGAACGGCTTGCTCCGGATTTCCACCACATTGCTGAACTAATTGATATGTAAGCTTAAAATCACAAAATTTGTTTAAATGATCGCAATACTTTGAACCACTTAAGTATTTAAATTGTTGCATAATATCTCCTTTCTATGATTACTCGGGTGTGCTAGCACCCTGTAATTAAATTATAGGAGATAGGATAAAAAGAAACAAGCAGATTAACCAGATAGCTCTGTTCTCTGTCCGAGGTAATACTGCTGAACGACAGGATAAAAAAGAAAAAACTACTCCCCGACAAAGTATTTTTTTGTTATGAAAAATTCCTCATATAAATTTAAAGATAACACTCATAACTTCGGGCAGGGGGCAGAACTATCTGGTTCTAAAAAAGAAAAAGAAGGTGATATGAATGAGAGATGGACCAGAAGCAACATATAAAATCGGGAATGCAACTGTTCGGATTCATGGAAAAGTAGATCCGGATAAGCTTAAGGAAGCGACAGTTGAATTTCTGAAAGGTGCTGAAAAACAAAAGAAGTCTAAAAAACTTGTAGAGAAAGGGGCATAAATGGAAACAGCAATGGTATTTGGACTATATGTGGCAGCCAGCATGATCATTTGCTTGATTTTGTCCAGAACAAAGATCGGACAAAGAGCGATGGAATGGATGCTTGATAAGTTAACGATGAAATGAAGGGAGTGAAGAAGATGATCGATGAAAAAGAGATTCTGAAAGAGATTGATGGAGCGATCTCTTTTCATAAACGTCATATGTTAAACATAGAGCAAACCGGTTATAAGTATACGTTAGGATACCATAACGGAAGGCTCGATCAATTAGAAGTGATTCGAAAACTTATAAAAAACAAAAGTGCCCAGGAAGCGGCAACTTCCAAAGGCACAGATAATGATATAAATAGTTTAACACAAGAACAGTATAACACAGGTCGTAAGAAAAGTGAAATCAGAGAATTAGCAGTCGAGATTTTTGATCTATGCCTGCAGTTACGAGAATCTGCAGATGGAACAATAGACTGGAGAGAAAAAGGTGTTCCGTGTGTTCGTTTTGGCTTCTATGGTTCAACGAGTGGTTTACAAGTGAAGATCTGGAAAGATGGTTTTGATATGGAACGCAGACCAGATTTTTCATACGGAACTCTATTGGATGTTCGAAATGGAGCAGGAGTGTTAATAGCATGCAGAGAAACATTGATTGAATTATTAGAAGAAAGAAGAGGGAATGACAATGGGAAAGATGATCCTGATCACAACTGATAACGAGGTAAAAGAACTGGAATATCCTGAAGAAGGACTTAGATCATGGAAAAGATTGAAAGAACATATCGGTAACAGATGCGAGTTAATCGAACATGTGCAGCCCAAGAGATTATATACAGAAATCGGTGCAGGATCTGAAATTAAAAATGTACCAGGATCAAAAGTAAGCATGTTAGTTGATGAAGAATTTTATTTTCATTGCGACGAAACCAAATTAAATAAGATAGCTTCATGGCTGTATGAGACAGATCACCATGGGTACCCGATTCTTGGCAATGCTTTGATCATTGGAGAGAAGTATGGAAATGCAGGAATTGAGTTTTGTGAAATGTCAGAAGAACAGTTTAATATCGTGTTTCCTAAATTAGAAGAACTGGGAAAGAGGTTTAAAGATGCAGGAAATTGAGATCAGCAAAGGAATCAAACGGATCCAGTTCGATTCCTTTGATTCCTGGTTAAATGCAAGACATGGTATCGGTGGATCAGATGCATCCGCAGTATTAGGACTGAATCCATACAAAACCAATACAGAACTTTATTTAGAAAAGACAGGGCAGAGAACAGCTCCAGATATTTCAGATAAGGACTATGTAAAGTATGGGCATGATGCAGAGCCATTACTTCGATCACTGTTTGCACTTGATCATCAAGAATACAAGGTCGAATACTTCGGAGACAACATGATCCGGAACGAGAAATATCTATGGGCACATGCATCTTTGGATGGAGAACTGACCGATCAGGATGGTCGAAAAGGAATCTTAGAGATTAAGACAACTAATATTCTTCAAAGTATGCAGAGAGAAAAATGGAAAGATCAGATTCCAGATAATTATTACATACAGGTGCTGCATTATCTGTTAGTTACCGAATATGACTTTGTGGAGCTAAGGGCACAGCTCAAATCAATATGGCAAGGGCAGATCAGACTGCAGACAAAAGATTATCATATTGAGCGATCAGACGTAGAAGAAGATATTGAGATATTAAGACAAGCGGAAGAAGAGTTCTGGCAGAAAGTTGAAAGAAGACAGCAGCCGAACTTGATTCTTCCAGAAATATAAAAGGAGAAATTGTTATGAATCGATACGATGAATATATGAAAGAGGTGCAAGAAAAGAAAAAAGAAAATCAGGTTATTGTAAATAAAATTGTGGAGATTTTAAAAAGCAATAACCTGACTGTTGAACATATTGAGGTCATCTTAAATATGACTCGTGAAGAAGTGATTAAAACGGCGCGTCTGTAACAAAATCTGAATCGGAACGATCTTGGAGAGTAGAGTAAATATCATTGAAAAATGAAATAAGTAATTCGGCTTCTCCATATAGTTCGTTACCAGGATACAGATCAGAAACAACGTCTCTGGCAAGAGCGTTTTGGAACTTAGCTTGTGCTCCAATGAGTGCTAAATCATAACGTAAATCATCTGGTGTGTGCATAAAACTATCCTTTCTTTGGCTAATAAAAACTACAACATTAGTATAAAAGAAAAGATCAGATGAATCAATAAAGGAGAAATACATGGAATTTAAGATATACAATCCGCAGGAAGATGGATTTCTGCAAGAGATTGATTGGAATTATGAAGAGTTGAAAACAGAGATCCAGAAGAAAGCAAACGATTATATGAATCTGGTCTATACAGCAGATCAGATCAAGGATGCAAAAAAGGATCGCGCAAAGCTTAATAAGTTTGTGACTGCATTAGAAGACAAACGAAAAGAAATCAAAAAACAGGTCATGCAGCCATACACAGCGTTTGAAAAACAGGAGAAAGAATTGATTGGTATCGTCAATCAGGCAGTTGCTAATATCGATACACAGATCAAAGGATACGAGGAAGCGGTACGACAGGAAAAACTGGAAAAGGTCAAAGAAATCTATCAAAATACAATCGGTGATCTTGATCGCACGGTTCCGTTTGAAAAAATCTATAAGGATTCTTGGTTAAATGTATCAACGACATTGAAATTTATCACAACAGAGATCGCAGAGATTAGAGATAAAGTTGACAGCGATCTGAAAGTAATCAATGCAGATACAAGTCCTTATGTTTTTGAAATGAAGGAAGAATATCTGAAAGCTTTTGATCTGACCGCTGCAATGATGAAGAAACAGAAGTTAGAGGAAACCGCCAAGAAGAAAGCCTTATTCGAGGAAGAACAAAAGCAGAAGGAAGAGCAGAGACAGCAGCAGTTAAAAGAGGAAGCACAGAAAGTTGCATCTGCCGGCGAAAGCAAAGAAGTACCAGAAGAACCGGCAGAAGCTCCAAATCCTAAACGTACAGGAGAAAGAACATTAGCGATTACATTTCGTTGTGTTGTAAAAGAGCACAACTTTAATGAAGCAAATGCGAAGATCAGCATTCTTAAGAAAACATGTGAAGAATTTGAAATCATAAGTCAGGAGGAATTATAAGATGGCAGTTGGAAACAGTTTAGCAAAGAAAAGAACAGACATGTATCAGAACGCACAGGTTGCAACATATGAGGTGGCTGGGCACAAAATTGAATTAACACCAGAGATTATAAAGAATTATATGATTTCTGGAAATAAAGAACGTGTGACAATGGAAGAAGTCATTATGTTTATGAATTTATGTAAGCATAGTGGTTTAAATCCATGGGTAAAAGAAGCGTACTGTATTAAGTACGGAAACGAACCGGCAACAATGGTAGTCGGAAAAGAAGCTTATATGAAGCGAGCAGAGCAGAATGAATTTTACGACGGGTTTGAAGCAGGGATCATCGTAGTTGATAGCCGAGACGGTGAGGTTATTCATAGATCCGGAAGTTTTCGGCTGCCTACAGAAGAAGTTATTGGTGGATGGGCGAAAGTCTGGAGAAAAGATAAAGCACATGCATATGAAGCAGAAGTTGCGTTTGATGAATACGCAGGCAGAAAAAAAGATGGAACATTGAATAGCCAGTGGAAATCAAGGCCGGCAACAATGATCAGAAAAGTAGCATTGGTTCAGGCATTAAGAGAAGCTTTTCCTTCAGCTTTCGGTGGCATGTATATTGCAGAAGAAAGCGGTTATGCAGAACCAGAAAATGGACAGCAGTACTTTGTTACAAGAGAAGATGAAAAGATTCCAATTATGCAGCAGGAAGATTTACCGGAAAGTACGGTTCCTAAAGAAGAACCACAGCCAATTCCAACCGAAACAGAAAAAGAAGAACCACAGCAGTTCTTTAAATAAAAGAAAGGAGCAACACAATGAAACATTTTAATTTAGAGGAGTTTGCAGGAGGGAAGCTTTCAGTACAGCTCAATAAGGCTTTAGAAAAAGTCACTGAAAACATTCAGGATCCCAACACAGATGCACAGAAGGTAAGAAAGATTAATGTGTCAATCTCTCTTCGTCCAAACGATGAGAGAAATTTTGTATCAACTACAGTTGAAACGAAGTTAAGTCTTGCACCAGAGCTTGGAGCTACAACAGCACTAAGTATGGGGCGTGATCTTCGTACCGGAGAGGTTGAAGCAGTTGAAATCTTTAACCAGATTCCTGGTCAGATGAATGTTGATGATGTGATCGACCAGGAAGAAGATGAAACACCGAAAGCTTTTGATCCGGATACTGGAGAAATCTACGAGCCAAGCAACAAAGTGATTGATTTAAGAAAAGCAAAACAGGCATAGGAGGATACATATAACAATGGATAATACATTTTTAAGAGAAGCAATTGAAAAGATCGAAGAACTGACAGACAGTGCGAGAGAGCCACACGTTGTAGAGATCGCAGGAAAGACTTATTGTGATAAATCCCTGTCACGATATGACAGAGAAGAATTTGCAGAACCATTGACAGCTACAAGTCTTAGTTCTCTGATTGATTATATCAGCGGAAAGAGTGAAGAGTTAAGAGAATCTATGATCATTCATGTACAATCTCCAACAAGGGTAAGTCTTCTTTCAGGTCTTACAAAAGAAAGAGATAGAGAAAAATTATTCCGTGTAGATACAAATGCAAATGGTTTTGAGTTCGATCACTATTATGATCAGGAAGCGTTTGTAATTAACATGCAGACAGCTTTCGAACAGAGCGATGAAACAGCACTGATCCTTGCAGTTGCCGGCAATGTAGAAAATAAGACAGTAGCCAACTATGGAGATGATGGGATTAGTCAGAAAGCTACGATCACTAAAGGCATTGCAGGAAAAGAAGATGTGATCGTACCGAATCCGGTAACACTTCGTCCATATCGTACATTTTTGGAAGTAGAACAGCCAGAAAGCAAATTCATCTTCCGAATCAGTGAAGGTTCTAACGGAGAACCATTATTCAAACTTGTTGAAGCTGATGGTGGTCTCTGGAAGTATGAAGCAGTAGATGCTATCAAGAAATATTTAACAGAGAATTTACCGGAAGAACTGTTAAAAGTGATCACGATCATCGGGTAGCAGTTATGGAGACAGTTAGATTTACAGTCCCTGGTGCACCGAAAGGAAAAGCCAGGGCAAGAACTGTCCGTAGTAAAAAAGGTGGAACATTCTCATATACGCCAGAAGGTACTATGCTATACGAGAATTTGATCAAGTGCTGTTACAGGCAGGAATCAAACAATATCATTTTTAATGACGGACAGCCTTTAAAAGTAACGATCATAGCTTATTATCCGATTGTTAAGAGTACAAGCAAGAAAAAGAAACAACAGATGTTGGAAGACCTTATGTTTCCAACGAAGAAACCAGACATTGATAACATTGCAAAAAGTATTCTGGATGCTTTGAATAAACTAGCATACAGGGATGATACGCAGGTTGTAACGCTGCATATGGAAAAGCATTATGCAGAGGACCCACGAGTTGAAGTAGAGATAGAAGAAATCAAATAAGAAAAGGAGAATCGTTTTGGCCAGACAGAAAAAACAAGGCATCGATTATTTTTCTTTGGATTGCGATTTCTTTTCGGATAGGAAGATAAAGATCTTGAAATCCAGATATGGAGCAGACGGGATCACAATTTTCATTTATCTTCTTTGTGAAATATATAGAAATGGATATTACATCATTGTAGATGATGATTTTTACTATATCGTGTCAGATGATCTGAACATGAATAGTGATAAGGTGAAGCAAGTCTTGACATTCTTATTGGAACGGTCGATGTTTGATAAACAGCTTTTCCAGTCGGACGCTGTCCTGACTTCTGCCGGAATACAGAAGAGATTCCAGTTAGCAGTAAAAACAAGAGCTAAGAAGAATCCAATAAAAGTCGACAGGTTCTGGCTTTTAAATGAAGAAGAAACAGAACCTTTTATTAAAGTTACCCATTTTGAAGATAATTCTGAGAATAATACGGATAATTCCAAGAAAAATAATGATAATTCCCGAGAAGAATCCCTAAAGGAAAGTAAAGTAAAGGAAAGTAAATATTATTATAGCAATCCAGATCTGAACAGAGAGTTCTGTCTTTATCTTGATATGAGGAATCATACTGGACCAACATTATCTGCAGAACAGATCAATGCCTTGAAAGAAGAACTAGATTCTCTGGCTGAGAACGATTCTGATAAGTTGGGCATTGTAAGAAAAGCATTTGGTGGAGGATATAAGAGTTTCTTCCCTACATCAAAGAAACGAAAGAAATCAACACCGAAGCCAAAGAAAGAAGAAACTATACACAATTTTACACAACGAGAAGTCAAAGATTGTGAATATGAGAATCTGGAGAAGAAGCTATTAAAGAAACAGTTTGGAGATGACATAGTGTATGGATAAAGAGGAAAAAGAACTTAGATCAGATGCTATTACGAAAGCGAATCGAAAGAAGTCGTATAAGAAGATGAAGATCAAAGAAGGAACAAAACGGCACATGATCATTGAACTGTTAAGAGAATTTGACAGACCAATGAGTGCAGATGAAAGTTCTCTGATCCTATACCAGAGAGGAAAAGTAAAAAGCAGTCATCGTCAGGAGACAGCACCGCGATTATCAGAGATGAAAGACGATGGAATCGTGATCGCCGTTGATACAGATCAGTATGATCGTTCGTTATATGTACTGGCGGATGAATGGAAAACGTGTACTACCGGAGCGTAACCGGTTGATTTATATACCACAGTAACTTACGCATAAGAAACAAGCCAATGTATAAGCCGTAAGTCTGCTGCCTTAGGTGGCAGACAGAAAGGAGATCAGACAGCTTAGCTCTTTACCTGATTAAGGTTCTTCAAGTAGCTATTGACACTGCAACATAAATGTAAACATATTTTTTTAAATTCTTTATTTTTATATTTCACAAACTAGATTTAGTTATTGCAATTTTTCTAAAACAAACCCCAAAAACGAAGAATCGGAATGAGTTATATGATCAGGCAAGTGAAAAAAGAATAGTGATCAAAGATAATACATTGTTTCAGGTAAAGAACTAAGCTGTCTGAAACAAAAAATAACAAGAAAAGATGATAAATGAAATTATTAAGAAAATAGAAGAATTATCTGGCCAGTATTCCGGATATGAGATTTTTTCAGACTGGATCAAAGCTGCAGCACTATGTATCGATAATTCAGCAGGAAACTATAATCAAGAAATTTATAGAAAGCGAGAAGAACAATACATAGAAATAGCAAAGAAACATCCTGAAAAGATGAAAGATTTTGCAGATATGACAGGAATGCTAGTTATATGCCTAGAAAATAATATGGAAGATGCACTTGGAAAGATTTATATGCAGGCAGGATTAGGAAGCAAACAGACAGGACAATTCTTTACACCGTTCCATCTGTCATATTTAACAGCAAAGATTGCAGTACCAGAAGATGCAAGCGAACAAAATCCATATATAATGCATGAGCCATCAACAGGTGGCGGTGGAATGATCATAGCGGCAGCAAAAGTGTTAAAAGACAGAGGACTAAACTATCAGAAATGCTTAAAGGTAGTTGCTCAGGATCTCGACTGGAAGGGTGTGTACATGACATATGTACAACTTAGCTTATTGGGAATTGAAGCAACAGTGATCCAAGGAGACAGTTTAAGTGGACAAGTTCCGGCAGCAGAACAGATATTTTATACACCGAGAAAGAAAGGACTGATTATGTGAGTGAGGTAAAAGATCGCAGAGAGGATATAGTAAATCAATTGGTTATGTGGGCAATACGACATGACATAGATCTTAATGAAGCAAAGAATGATTTTTACATGATACTAGGAAATGTAGAGATTATGAGCAGAAGTACAGAAATTGCGGTAACAGAAGAAAATCAGAATGAATATTGGCTAAAAAAATTTTTGATATCAAAAAAAGTAGCAGGACGCACAGATAGGACAATTCAGTTCTATGCAAGAGAATGTACAAAAGCATTGGAGAGAATAGGAAAGCCAGTAGAGAAAATTACAGCAGACGATATTAGATATTGGATGGCATGCAGAATAAATAAAGATAAAGTATCAAGTGTTACAGCATACAACGAGCAAAGATCATTTAGCAGTTTCCTTGGGTGGCTGTATGCAGAAGAAGTAATCAGAAAAAATCCGATGACAAAAGTTGAACCAGTTCATAAAGTAAAACAGAAAAAAGAAGCATTTACAGAGATGGAGATTGAAAAATTAAGAGAAGCCGCAAAAGGAGAAAAAGAAAAGCTAATCATTGAACTTTTATTATCTACTGGATGCAGAGTGACTGAACTTACGCAGATTAAGATATCTGAAATTGAAGAAAACAGAGTGTTGGTACATGGAAAAGGTCAAAAAGACAGATATGTGTATTTAAATGCACGTGCTAAGTTAATGTTGGAAAAATATTTAAATCACAGAAATGATAATAATCCATATCTGTTTCCAAGAGGTAAAGCTGGAAGTGGTAGATATGCAAAAGGAAAAGGGAGCAGAAAACATCCAGAAGATTGGTGGAAAAATCAAAAAGCTATTGATGATGGACATATGGATAAAGCATCCGTTGAACAAATTACAAGAAAACTAGCAAAGAAAGCAGGAGTTAAAAAAGCAAATCCGCATAAGTTTAGAAGAACATGCGCAACAATGGCGTTAAGAAAAGGAATGCCAATTGAACAGGTGTCAAAAATGTTGGGGCACGAAAACATATCAACCACACAGATTTATTTAGATTTACAGGAAGAAGAGCTTGCGATAGCACACAAGAAATACGTTATTTAGAAAGGACTGATCGCATGAACGATCAAAAAGAGCAGATAGCTAATAACATTGCAATTAAGATGAACTTGAATGCCGAAGATACACGGAAATTGAAGAATATAATTTATATGGAATTATACGAATATTCGTTAGAAAAGATACATAACACAGATCTAGCAGTTGGAAGCGAATCAAAAAGCGAAGAAGCGTATAGGATGTTCTTCGTAGCGAAAAACGTTCAAGGTAGAACTAGAAGAACACTGGGATATTATAAGCAGACACTGGATGAATTTAAATTGTTTATAAACAAACCTCTATTAGAAGTAACAACAAATGATGTCAGGTATTTTCTGGCAACAAAAAAAGAAAGAGACAATGTATCAGATATAACATTAGACAACCTTCGAAGGAATCTAAGCACGTTCTATAGATGGTGCGAAGTTGAAGATTATATCAGAAGATCGCCAATATCAAAAATTGGAAGTGTCAAAAAAGAAAAGAAAGTCAAGCAGCCGTTTACAGAAAGAGAAATTGAGTGTTTGAGAGAAGATGCAAAAAAAGATGAACGATTAAGTGCGATCATAGAAACACTATTGTCGACTGGTTGCAGAGTGACAGAATTAGTTGGAATCAATCGAAATGATATAAAAGAAGATGAACTGATTGTTTATGGAAAAGGGCGAAAAGAAAGAACCGTTTATTTAAATGCAAAAGCTCAACGCGCTATAGAACGCTATTTAAAAACAAGGAACGACAATAATGAAGCATTGTTTGTTACCCAGACAGAACCACACGAACGTTTAAAAGTAAGCGGAGTAGAAATTGTTGTAAGAAATTTCGGAAGAAAACTAGGGATAGAAAACGTACATCCGCATCGATTTAGAAGAACATGTGCGACATTTGCTCTAAGACGAGGAATGCCAATTGAACAGGTAAGTGAGATGCTGGGACATGAATGCTTGGACACAACAAGAATCTATGCAATAACTGATCAGGAACAATTAAAAATTAATCATCAGAAATATTTGAGTTAGGAGGATATATGAACAGAGCACAAAGAAGAAAGCAGGGAAATAAGAAACCGATCAATTACAATCGGCAGCAGTTGGAACAAGTCAAGAAACAAATATATATTGAGGCATCAGAGATTGCATTCAGATTAATGCTATTGATCCCAGTTTATACAATGCGGAATCATTACAAGTGGGGATCAAAAAGAATCAGTGAATTTTTGGATGCGGTGCTGGAAACGTACAATGATTACGCAGAAGGAGAACGTTTTGATTTATACGATCTTGCAGAAACGTTGGAAGAAGAAACAGGAGTAAAGTTTAAAGAACGGATAGAAGAAAACGAAAAGAAGCGTCAGGAAAGGGCTGAAAAAATATATGGTAAACAAGAAGAAATTTGAAGGCTATATCTGTGAGATCACAGGTAAGCCAATTAAGGACATGAAATTATGTCCGGACAAGCAGCAGAAATTAAAGGTTCGGATCAGGTGTGACAAAGGATGCGTTTGGTGTGAAAAGTTAAAGAAAGTTAAGGAGAAGAGAATATGAATTTAGAAGAAGCTATTAAGCACGCAAAAGATGTTGCAACAAAGAAATATAGACAGGCTATGTTGCATCGTGCAAATGCAGAAGATGAAAAACTTGACAGGTGTATTGAATGCATGAAAGAACATGAACAGCTTGCAGAGTGGTTGGAAGAACTTAAAGAGTTGAGAGAATACAAGAAAAAGATGAAAACACAGTTTCTTGATGATATTGAGAATCCGTTGGAACCAATTAAGCTAAGTAGTGCGTTAGAATCAGAGATATTTAAGTATGAGTATAGGACAGAACATGATCCACAAAAGATTAGCCCTTTAGATTATACAATCATATATGCATTAAAACATTGTTTGAAAGAACAACTGAAAGGGGTGGAATAAGATGAACATTGGAAAAGCGTTTGCAGTATTTCAACAAATAGAGTCTAAAAAATATACAAAAGATGAAAAGTACGAAGCGATACATGATGTAATAAATGCAGCGACAATAAACAGTATCACAAAAAAGCAGGTGTTAAATGCAGTGTCATGGCTGTTTAACAAGCAAAAAAAATACAGATGGCACGACTTAAGAAAGAATCCTGACGATCTGCCAGATGTTCCTCATCCTGAAAGAACGTGGTTTGAGGTTGTTCAGAAAGATAACGAAGACTGCATACCACGAGCAACAATGCAGTATGATGACGAATACGGATTCGGATTTTATCAAGAAATTTATGCCGCACGAAGTTTTGGCTATGTAGATACAGAGTTTACGACAGCAGAGGAAGAGGGACTTGCAGAAGTAGTTGCATGGCGAGAGATTGAAGAATTTGAAAGTGAGGAAGAAGATGAAGTAAAGGAGTGATCGGTAATGAACGATGAAGAAAAAGAGATCAGTGCAAAAGAAGTATTAAAAGCAACGACAGGATTACAAGAAGGTATAAGGTGGTTGTCTTATAAAGCGAAAGATGATTATACAATAAAAAAAGTCAAATATATGCAAAAACAACTCGATACTATTAAGCAGTATGTCGAGGAAGCAGAAAAACTATTTGATGAAATTTACGGAAAAAATAATGTTTAGACAGTTAAGGAGACCAGAGAATATGGAAAATACAAGAGAAAAAATAGAGAGTGTAGCAAAGACGTTAAATGGACGACACATGCCGAAACCTTACGAAGTGTACAAACACTTTAAAGGGAACTTATATGTTGTCCTTAATGTTGCTCGCCATACAGAGACAAATGAATTACTTGTAGTATATGCTGCTACAAAAGAAATGCAAAGAATCTATGCAAGACCATTAGAAATGTTTATGAGTGAAGTAGATCACGAAAAATATCCAGAGGTAAAGCAGAAATACAGGTTTGAGAGTATTATGGAGGATGATTTATGATCATTGGATTTTTAAGCGGATTATTTATCGGAGCAGTTGCAGGAGTGGCAGTTATGTCGCTCTGCGCCGCAGCGAAAGAGAGGGATGAGTTATGACAAGGGAGCAGAAGATATGGAGATTAAATAAGCATTGCAGCAGGCATAAATGCAATCAAGAAGAATGTAGAATTTATCAAGAATGTAGTGATAGTGCTGGTGAACTTCTTGAAACTTTAGATGATACAGAGATTGATAAATTGTATAACAAGCTGTTTGGACCATCAATTACCGATAAGCTGACAGGAGTAATTAAGGAGTGATACATAAATGGGATATCAAGATTGTCCATGTTTCAAGTGTAATCATGGCGGAGAAAGAGAAAAACGAGTTGAATGCCGAAGAAAGTGTACTGAATTTACTGCATGGAAGTTAAGTATGCAGGCAATAAGACAAAAGAAAAAAGAAGATAAAGACAAATATTATTCGACAACCAAAGGGAAGTTTTACAAAAGAAACCTGATGAAGCAAAAAGGTGGAAGAAAGATATGGTAGATCCATGCAAGGCCTGTGCAGAGATAATCTGCATGGGCATTTGTGCCGATCGGGCGCATTACAAACAAGAGTATCAGGAAATGACAGACCGGATAAGGCAGCAGATAATAAATCGTAACAGGAGGGGAGAACGTGGACAAGAACGTACTGATCCAATATTGTGACATGAAAGAAGAAATTAAAGATTTAAGGAGAAGAATCGCAGAGACTGAAAAGCAGATCTGGAAGATTGCAGAAGAAGGAACTGTAAAAGACACAGTAAGCGGTGGTATGGGTGGAATACAGCATTTTGTGGTGGAAGGTATGCCGGTACCAGAACTTAGCAGAAAGAAGCTGCTGCTTAATAAACGAAAAGCTATGTTGATTGAAAAAGAAAATGAACTTTTAGAATTAACAAATCAAGTAGAACAGTATATAAGTAGCATCGAAAAAAGTGAATTGAGAACTATTTTTCGACTGTATTATATTGATGGAATGACATGGACACAGGTAGCGCACAGGATGAATGCCATGCATCCTAAAAGAAAGATTGCGTACAATGAAAAGAATCTGCAGAAGAGAAATGAAAGATTTTTTGCAGAAAATGAATAAATGTCGCTCCATGTCGTACGAAAATAGTTTAATATATAGACTAAACATTTTGTGTATTGATACTATACGAAAAGTTCTTCTTTAATGGTATGTATTTCGAAGTAAGAAAGCTCGAGAGATTTTTTAAATCATCTCGGGTTTTTCTTATGCAAAATACACATAAAATACACACTATGCGTTGACTTATACACACTAAATGTGTATAATATAATCATAAGGAGGTAACTTATGAAGCAAAGAGACCTAGTGAAGAAACTTGAAAAAGCGGGTTTTGAATTTGCAAGACACGGAGGAAACCATGATATTTATAAGCGAGGGGATGATGAAGAAAAGATTCCACGACATCGCGAGATAAATGAAAGGTTAGCAAGAGCAATTTTAAGGAAATGGGGATTATAAAATCCCCTGTCCTTAACACATAATAGATATATTATAATAGGAGGAGAACGAAATGAAAGGAGCATACCCAGTTATCTTTACAGATGTAGATACGAATATTTTAGTTGAAGTTCCGGATCTTGGAATTTTAACAGAAGCAAATGAAGAGGGTAAGGCAAAAGGAACCATTGCAGATGCGATAGAAATGGCAAGAGATGCAATCGGTTTAGCATGTATCAATTTACAGGATGAAAATAAACCAATACCAGAACCTACACCAATAGCAGATGTTGACGTGACTAATGGAACGTTTGCAGAAGATGGAAAAGGAATTGTATCTTTAGTTGATGTTGATCTTACAGAGTATAGAAGAGCGATCGATAATAAAATGGTTCGTAGAAATGTGACATTACCCAATTGGTTAAATCGAGAAGCAGAAGAAGCTCATATCAATGTATCTGGAGTATTAAGAGAAGCATTGATGAGCGTACTTGGAGTAACAAAAGCTAGATAATATAAAGAATCAAGCACCTTCGGGTGCTTTTTTCGTGCGTAAATTTAAGGACCACTAGCTCAGAAGGTCAGAGTAATCGGCTCATAACCGATCGGTCCGGGGTTCGAGTCTCTGGTGGTCCATTCACGAATTATAGGAAAGAAGGTGGTAGCGATTGAGTGAAGAAAAAAACTACATACTGGCAGAAGCTGACTATGTATCAGGAATGAAATACAAAGACATCGCTACCAAGTATGGGGTCTCAATGAACACTGTGAAATCGTGGAAGAAACGATACGCATGGTCGAGGAACAAAAAGACAGAATGCATCCAAAAGAGGTGCACACAAAATAAAAAGGGTGCACACAAAAAAGAAGCCGTTGCAGAGGATGTAAGTCAAGTTGTAATTAACGATGAACTTACCGATCAGCAGCAGCTTTTTTGTTTGTATCAATCTAGGATGTTTAATTACACGAAAGCTTACATGAAAGCTTATCCAGGATGTACTTATGCATCTGCTGCCGTATTAGGAAGCAGGCTTATGAAGAATCAAGTGATCAGAAAAGAGATTGAACAGCTAAAGCAGAATCATATGAACAGGGAACTGTTAAAGCAGGAAGATATCTTTCAAAAGTACATGGATATTGCGTTTGCAGATGTGACAGATTATGTATCGTTTGGGCGAGAAAATATTCAAGTCATGGGCGCTTTTGGTCCAGTAATGGTAGAAAACAAAGAAACTGGAGAGAAGGAAGTTCTCGAAAAAGAAGTCAATACTGTGAAATTCAAACAATCTGAAGAGGTTGATGGAACGTTGATCACGGAAGTGAAGCAAGGAAAAGACGGAGCGAGTATTAAGCTGGTTGATAAGATGAAAGCTTTACAATGGCTTGCAGATCATATGGATATTGCTACAGTTGAACAGAAAGCTAAGATTGAGCAGATCAGAGCTAAGACAGAACAAATCAGACACAGTGAAACTGATACAGGAGAAGATGCAGTTCAATCTTGGATGGATGCTGTAAAAAAAGCGAGGGAATCAGATGGATGATAGAGTATTACATGATTTCCTTGTAGAGAGTATTCCTTTATGGCAGCAGAATCCAGTTCAATTTTTTGAAGAAGTTCTTTTTTTTTATCCAGATGAATGGCAAAAAGAAGCAGCATTTGCTTTAAGAGATAATCCAAAAGTAACGATAAAATCCGGACAGGGTGTTGGAAAAACAGGATTTGAAGCTGCAACATTGTTATGGTTTTTAAGCTGTTTTGAGAATGCAAGAGTTGTTGCAACAGCCCCAACACTGCACCAGTTGAACGATGTTCTATGGGCAGAGGTTTCAAAGTGGCAAAGTAAATCTCCGTTATTGAAGGAGATACTACAGTGGACCAAAACAAAAATATCTATGATTGGCAGCAAAGAACGCTGGTATGCAGTAGCAAGAACAGCAACTACTCCAGAAAATATGCAAGGATTCCATGAGGATAATATGCTGTTCATTGTTGATGAAGCTTCTGGTGTTGCAGATCCGATCATGGAAGCAATCTTAGGTACTCTGACAGGAGCAAATAATAAACTGCTGCTTTGTGGAAACCCAACAAAAGCAAGCGGTACATTTTATGATAGTCATACATCTGATCGTAAATTATATTATTGCATTACTGTAAATTCCGCAGAGTCTAAAAGAACTAATAAAGACAACATTGATTCTCTGATCAGAAAATATGGAGAAGAAAGTAATGTTGTCAGAGTCAGGGTAAAAGGATTGTTTCCTAAACAGGATGATGATGTTTATATGCCTTTGGAAATGTTGGAATCATCAATCATCTTGGAAGAGATACCACCAGCTGATATTTGTACTTTAGGAGTCGATGTGGCTCGCTTTGGCGACGATGATACAGTGATCGCAAGGAATATGAATAACAAGATCACATTAGAAAAGATCAGACATGGGCAGGACCTAATGAAGACTGTAGGAGATGTTGTTGTAGAGTGTAGGAATATCAAAGAAAAGTTTAAATATAAAAAAACAATATATGTGATCATAGATGATACTGGTCTTGGTGGCGGAGTAACAGATCGTTTGAATGAATTAAAATCGGAGGGAAAGTTATCTGGTGTAGTGATTGTTCCGGTTAATTTTTCTGCTGCCGTTCCAGACAAGAAAGCAGCAGAAAAATATCATGATATCACATCTTATGCATGGTCCATATTAAGAGACATGTTAGAAGAAAAAGAAACAATATTACCAAATGACACAGAACTTATCGCACAATTGAGTGCAAGAAAATATGATCTTAGTTCATCAGGGAAGATACGACTAGAATCAAAAAAAGCAATGAAAGAACGCATCGGAGAGTCTCCGGACCGGGCGGATGCTGTTGTTTTATCTTGCTACAGAAACAAAATTAAACCAATCAGTGTTCCAACGTCACTTATTGGAACAAAAGATAGTTATTGGAGGTGAAATAGCATTGTATGATGAAATTGGTCGCATCGGTCAAAATCGGTGGGGCGGTAGCTTTTATGAAGAATTTCTTCCAGAGTTGAGAGGACAACGTGGAGTTAAAGTATATACCGAAATGGAATCCAACGACGATGTGGTAGGAGCAATTATATTTGCATTAGATACTTTATTAAGACAGGCTACGTTTTCGGTCGAACCACAAGGGGATGATCAGGCAGATATCAAGGCAGCAGAATTTATAGAAAGCTGTATGAATGATATGCAAGATACTTGGACAGATACAGTTTCTGAAATCCTATCATTTCTTACATATGGCTGGTCGTACCATGAAATCGTATATAAGCGAAGATCAGGTAGGACAGGAAATCCTAAGACAAATAGCAAGTATGATGACGGCTTAATTGGATGGAGAAAACTTCCTATCCGATCACAGGATTCTCTATACCAATGGGAGTACGACGATGAAGATAACCTTATTGGAATGACCCAGATGCCACCGCCAAATTTTGGACTTTATACGATCCCACTGGAAAAGGCAATCCATTTCAGGACCAGATCCAGAAAAGGAAATCCAGAAGGGCGAAGTATTCTTAGAAATGCTTATCGTTCTTGGTACTTCAAGAAAGGCATTCAGGAGTTTGAAGGAATCGGGATTGAACGAGACCTCGCCGGTATACCGATGGTCACACCACCAGAAGGTGTTGACTTGTATAATCCAGATGATCCCGAAGGTTCAAGATTGTTAGCATGGGCAAATAGCCTGGTAAAAAATATCAGACAAGACAAGAGTGCCGGTATTGTGTTACCACCCGGATTTAAGTTCGAACTTGTTTCCGCTGGTGGAAGCAGACAAATTGACACGAACGAGATCATAAATCGTTATGATAGCCGCATAGCAATGACAACGCTTGCGGATTTTATTTTGTTAGGACATGAACACACCGGATCATTTGCGTTATCGGATGATAAGACAGAGCTGTTTGCAGTTGCCATTGGTTCATATCTGGATATTATCTGTGAAGCATTTAATAATCAAGCAATTCCAAGATTAATTGATCTGAACGGAGAGCATTTCAAGGGGATCACTGATTACCCTCAGATGGTTCATGGAGACATAGAGAAAGTTGATATGAACAAATTAGCACAGTACATTCAGACGATGGCTGGTACTGGTGTATTGATCCCTGATGACGAACTAGAAACATATGTTCGAGAGGTTGGCAATTTGCCACCAAAGGTAGCTGACGATGAAAGGTTCATTGATCCTGATAGAGAAGATCAGCAGACAAATGATCTTGGATCACAGGGAAATGGAAATAATGTACATCCAGAGGACAATCAAGACGTTGCCGAAGATGACGGAAAGGTCCAGGAAGCCAAGAAACGATTAGGAAGGAGCTGATTATATGTTCCTATTCCGAAAGGTTAAGAAGCGTGGATCGATGAAGCCAAATGATGTGAAAGAAGCATTAGAGAGGTTTCTTAATAGCAGCAGTCCAGAATTAACACGCTTGCTGGTCAGGTATTGGAAGGATCAGCAGACGGTTTTTACATTTAAAGAGATCAGAGAAGCTATTCAGGCTGGTGTGATCTCCAAGAAATCTGTAGAAGAATGGCAACAGGATTATTCAAAACTGGTTCATGATAAGATTGCACCAGAGATGGTTAAAGCAATGAAAGCTGGTGCTAAAAATCAAAACCAGCACAAAGGAATAGACATTGGATATAAATTTGATGCAGATCATTGGGCGGTATCTGATTGGTTGGAAAAGCACACAGCTGAGCTTGTAACGAATTGTACAAGAGTACAGAAAGATGCAATTCAGTCAATGATCGATCTAGGTATAAGAAAGCATATGGGGACAGATGAACTTGCAAGGTTTATCCGTCCTTGTATTGGTTTAACGAAGCCACAGACACAAGCGGCTATGAAATACTATGAGAATATCAAGGAAGAGCTTACTAAGAAACATCCTAGGACAAGTCCAGAGAAGATCGAGAAAATGGCGAGAGATAAGCAAATGAAGTATGCAGAGAAAAGGCTAAGAGAAAGAGCCGTCACGATCGCACAGACCGAAAGAGCATTTGCCTATGAGTATGGCAGATACCAGCATACAAAGAATCTTGTCGATCAGGGTATATTACCACCACAGGACAAAAAATGGTCCGCAACGGACAGTGAGAATACATGCAGCACATGTAGAGAACTGAACGGAAAAGTTGTTGGAATGGACGAAGAATTTGCCCCAGGTAAGATACTTCCTCCGCTTCATCCGAGGTGTAAATGCTGTGTTATGTATGTCAATTCAAAATCTATGGCTGCAGCGTATGAAACAGAAGAAGATGAACTGCGAGAGTACAGCACAGAGGAAATAGAGACTCTTGCTAATAAAATGTCAGAGATTGCAGACAAACATCTTGATCTTGAAAGCTCATGGAGTGGAAAGGTCGTAGTTGATGATGATTCTGGTGTTTATGGTATCCAGTGGAACGGAGATATTATAACCAGACATGAAACAGCCCCACATATTTTGTTACATGAACAGTTACACGCTAGATCAGTTACAAAATATGATCGTAAAATGTATAAACAGTATGAGAACATGGAAGAGGGTTCGGTACAGTTTGCAGCACAGGAGATTAGCAAGAAAGAGAATATACAAATTCTTGAATCACAGTACGATCATATGACAGAAGCTTTAAGAAATATAAATAAAGTTGCTGGGTTATTTAAAAATGATTATGATTTTGCAATGAAGCTTATTTCTGTTCCGTTACCAGATAGGTATGACTGGCTGAATAATATGATCTATGATAAAATGATGTTATCAGGAAATATTGAAGATTATCAGAAGGTATCGCACTGGATGGAGGCTTTAGAAAATGGAAAAACATCTTGAATTAAAAGAAAGATTCGATCAGCTAATGAAACAAGATATGGATGTATCAGAACACGAACAAGAATGGTTTGAATTACTGGACGATATGCATGAATGGTTAAAGGATAAGACAATTCCGAGAAATATTCGTAGGCAGTTTGAACCTTTAGGGATGTTAGAAGTAACTATGAAAATCTGTGACGGGATCCATTATGCAAATGGAACTGGACGATATGCAAAGAAAGAAGAATAATGAAGTATAAAGCAATCGAGCAAACAGTTGATGCGGTGCAGATCACACCCGATATTGAGATGATCGCCCCTGACTGGCTTGCTAAGAAAATGAATACCGAAGAAATTATGATAGATCGTGCACAGCGTGACGGAGCAATCTCCGTTATTGGATGTACGATCTATTTTAATGCACGGAGATATAAAGGCAGCAGACTTGTTGCAAGAATAGGAGACTATGTTGTAAAAGATTCAGTCGGTCGATTAAATGTAGTTCGTAAGAATGACTTTGATCGGCTGTATAAGAAGGAGGAAGCATGAGATATTTTAACGATTATATACGATCCCCAGCACAGACACAGGACAGTATACGAAAGTCCTTGAATCGAGTAGATATTACTAAGAAGGACGAAGAAAAGCAGTACGTCTTTGGATGGGCTAAGATTGCAGTCGATGAGAACGGAAAACAGCTGGTTGACCGCCAGAACGATTTAATTGATCCGGAAGAACTAGAACAGACAGCATATACCTATGTAGAGTTCTATCGTGAAGCCGGAGAGATGCACGAGCGAGGCGGTGCAGGCGTTTTAATCGAGAGTATTATATTCACTAAGGAAAAGATGAAAACTCTCGGTATAGAGGAAGGTACGTTGCCTGAAGGCTGGTGGGTTGGTTTCCACATCACAGACGATGAGGTCTGGGCAAAGATTAAGGACGGAACTTATACGATGTTCAGTATCGAGGGCAAAGCGAAACGTATTGAAGTTGAGGAGGACGAATAATGGAATTTAGAGATGCATTCAAAATTATGAAATCCGGAGGAAAAGTGAAGCTACCATCATGGGGCGGATATTGGTTCTGGGATGCAGAAAAGCAATCAATTATGATGCAGTGTAGACCAAAAGATACTGACAAAGGACAGGGAGATTTACTTGATATTAGAGAGACGCAGAGGGTTGAATATACACTTTCTAACATTTTGTCTGATGAATGGCTAATCGCAGATGAAACAAATTGTCCAGTTTTAGGCGGAGAAGCTACATTTGGATTCGGAGATGCGATTAAGTACATGAAACGTGGACTTAAAGTCAAAAGAAAAGGATGGAACGGAAAGAACCAGTATATTCAGCTTGCAACATGTATTTCGTACACAGCAGCAGACGGAACAATTGTTAATTGTGATCACAATGACATTGGAAATAAAGCAATTGCGTTTATCGGCACGTCTGGTGTACAGATGGGATGGTTAGCGAGCCAAGCTGATATGTTAGCGGATGACTGGATGTTTGCAGATTAGGAGATGATCGCATTCTTAAGATTAAGAAATCACACCGACAGGATGAATGGATCGTATACAACCCTGATTGCTTTGAATTGCACCATACGCACTGTAGGAATAAAAGAGTTGCGATCGCAATTAAGAAGAATGTAGAACGTAGAAGAGTTCCAACATCCAGAAATCTAAGGACCTTGGAAAGCCACATAAGACTGACTGGGAATAAGAACTATAAAAGAAAGATTCAGAAGATCATTGAGGAAGTGAAATCTGAAATGAAAAACTGAAATTTATTCTTAAATTAGTTAAAAATTAAGTTAAATCTAAAATTCAGTTCAAGAAATAGTTAAATAGTTCAACTTAAAAACGATAGATCAATAAAATAGTTCAATTAATAGATCAACTAAGGACCATTTTGCAAAAAATGCAAATTGGTCTATTTTTGTGTTTAAAATTGCAATAAAGTGTCGTTAGAAAGGAGGAAACATGAAAACAAAAGGAAAGACAAAGCTGGAAGATCTGGAAGTAAAAAAGATCGATGCAGTAGATATCGGAGCAGATCAGAAAGCAAATATCCTGATTAAAAAGAGAGGAGGTACAGGAGAGCCGAAGGGAAACTTTTTCAAGAGATTCTTTAATGCGTTTTGTGACAGCTTAGGAGTAAATTCAGAAGATGTCAGAAAGTCCATGGAAGATGAAGCAACATCCTTTGATGATGTAATGAACGAAAAAAAGATCTATGACGTAAGGGATCAGATCTGGAATGCTTGTAACTCTCTGGAGCAGTCGATCGTGTCAATCTTACTCGATAAAGAGTGTGAGGATAAACAGGCAGCAATCGCACAGAGCATTGATCAGTTTAAGGCATTTTCGGATGATGCATCCAAGTCTTGGATCAAATTAGAACGTGCAGCAACAGACAAAGAAGATACTGTTGTTGCGGATGATTTTGAGATCGCAAAAATGCAAGAAGTCATTGAAAAATCTTGTGACCCAGAAACTATTAACAAAGAAAAAAAAGAAAAGGAGAATGAAATGGCATTTGATATTTCAAATATGACAGAGGAAGAAAAGAAAGAAGCATTAAAAGCATTACAGGATGATGCAAATGCAAAAAAAGAGGATACTGCAAAAAGAGCTGATATTGATGGACAGGTTCAGGAAGCAGTGAATAAAGCAATGGAAGGTGTTACAAAGAACTTCACTTCTATGATGGAGAAGATCATGGAACCAATCCAGAAGAGAGCAGAGGAAGCAGAACAGAAGTCCTTAGAAGAAGTTGCTAAGAAGTATGAACTCTTAGGAACAAAAGCAGAGGAATTAGTGCCAGTTCTGAAATCCATGAAAGCAACATCCGATGAAGCATATAACAACTTCATTGCATCCATGGATAACAACCTTGCGGTAATTAAGAAATCAGGTCTGTTTGAGGAAATCGGTAAATCTGGTGGAGCTCACACAGGAAATGACGATACAGAAGGTGTTGCAAAGATGAACGCAAAGGTAGCAGAGATCAAAAAGTCTATGCCAAACCTTACTGATGCACAGGCACAGGATATCGTTATGCAGAATGATCCTGAATTAAGAGCAATGTTCGATAAATAAGAAAGGAGGTACAGAGAAGATGGCAAACAGAACATATGAATACAATCCAACTGGTGGAAGCCCAGTGATCAATGTTACAGCTGGAGCAGAACTAAAAACAGCCGTAGCAGTTTTATTAACAAAAGATGGAGCGAAACTCCCTGAAGCCGGAAAGAAAGCAACAGGAATTGTGCTTCTTGGAGATGAAACAGCATCCAAAGGCGATGATATTACTGTTCAGATCAGAAATCAGGGCATGTGGACCGCTGGTGCAGCGTTTGATTCTGGAGATTTCCTTGCTGTTGATGAAGAGGGATTATGCCAGAAGGCAACAACAGGGCAGTACATCTTAGCTATGGCACTGACACCAGCGACAGCAAAAGGAGACATCGTAAACGTTGCGATCATCCATGCTGGATATGAAGCATAAATAAAGGAGGAATGAAATAAATGAACACAGGACATAACAACGCAGCAGCAATCGCAGTTGATATTGCGAAAGGATGGAAACCTAACTATTACTTAACAAATATGGCAATGTCATATTTTCAGGCACCGGGAATGAATGTTGCACCAAGCATCTTTCCGATCCTACCAGTGCAGGCAAGTACAGGAAATTACTATATTTTCAACAAGGAAGAGATTGCAAAAGATCAGGTAAAGAGAAAGCCTAAGTTCGGAGCAGTAGATCCGGCTGTATTCTCTCATTCAGATGATACTTACAAATGTGAGGTAGATCAGATCATCGTCGGAGTAGATAACATCACAGCTCTGGATTACCAGAGAACTGGAGCACCAGCAACGATTGATCCGAGACGTGCAAAGGTAAAACAGGTTTCAGAACAGATGAATCTGCACCTTGATATGGTCTTTGCAAACAAGTTTTTCAATGCTGACGCATGGGCAAATGTTAAGACAGGAGAAGCAACAGCTTCAACATCTAAACAGTTTGTGCATTTTGATGATGCAAACGCGGACATCGTAGGTCAGTTTGATGAGATGAAGAAAGAAATCCTTTTAAACGGACGTAGAATGCCTAACAAATTATGCTTAGGATACAGAGCGTATAAGGCAATCAAAAATCATCCGCAGTTCTTAGAAAGAGTTACAGGTTCAGGGTCAACACCGAATCCAGCACTTGTTAACGAACAGGTAATTGCAGCGGTACTTGGTCTGGAAGAAGTAAAAGTTCTGTATGCAACTTATAATGCAGCAGAAATCGGTCAGAAAGCCGATATGAAATTTGTCTTTGACGATAACAGTGCATTATTAACTTATGCACCGAAAGAAGTAGATCTTGAAGAACCATCTGCCGGATATATTTATACATGGGATATGCTAGGAAACGGTCAATGGATGGCTACATCACAGTATGATGGACCAGGAGGATCACATTCAGAGTTCATCGAAGGGCTTATGGCAACGGATATGAAGAAAACTTCCGATGACCTTGCAACTTTCTTAACAGGATGTGTATCCAAGTAGGAGGTGCTTTATATGAATTATGTTGCATTAAAACCAGTAAACTTTGGTGGAAAGCGGTATAAGATCGGAGAGACTATTCCAGAGGGTGTCGTAGATGAACGACGCTCTCTTTTTTTAAAGAAGTCTGGACACATTGCAGAAGTAGCGAGCGTAAATGGAGCGTATGCAGAGGATTTAAATGTTAACCCTAACACTTTATCAATTCCTTTATTACAATCTAAGCACGAGCTTGCAGTGAACGCACAGCAGTTATTACAGTTCTTTGCCACAATTCAGAAAACAATGGAAGAGGCAAAAATTGAGATTGCGACCATGACAGAGGAAGCGGTCTTACAGCTGTTACATGAGATTGATTCGAGAAAAGGAATCAAGGCAGCAGTTGAAACAAGACTTGCCGATCTTTCCGTAGATTCCGATATTAATCCGGAAGAAACCGAAGAACCAGAAGAACAGCCGGAAGGTGGCGAGGAGAATGACGTATAACTATTTTCCAGAAGATATCAATTCCGATGATGTTATGAAAATGCGGTTTGAATTGGCGGATACTGATGTATCCAAAGATGAAATGTCAGCTGCACTTTCCGATGAAGAGATCACAGCTGTATTAGAGCAGTATCCAGATAATTTCAAAATGGCAAAATTGAAATTGCTAGAACACATGATGTTCAAATACGGACAGGACGTAGACAACAGTGTTGGTCCTGTCTCTTTTAATTTTGGGAACCGTATGAATTTTTGGAAACAGCTTTATGATGATCTGAAAAAGGAAATTGCATCTTCAAGCGTTGGAATCAAGCCGTATGAGAATGAAAAACGAAAGTATTTCTATATTGGCATGATGAATCATCCGGGAGGTGGACGATTTTGAAAATGGTATCCTTTGGCAGACCTTATCAGTACATGAAGTCTTTTCGTGTTTACTGGCAGGATACAGAAGTCATGGACGATGGCATGGTTGTAAAGGGAAATGAAAAAGAAGCTCCAGATGCGATCATAGACGGCATATTAGCCGAAGCAGATATGAAAACAATGGAAATCTGGAAACAAAACCAGTCCCCGATTAGCCATACGATTGTTTCTTATCATCCAGCAGTCAAGATAAGTAAGAATGACGTGTTATTGTTTGGGGATGATCCTTGTCACGATCATAAGTTTATTGTGAAAGGAACAAAAGACCCAGCTGGAACAGGGCAGTTTTCAATTTACTATGTGCTAGAAAGAAGTGATACCGATGGGCGTAGAAGCTGAATTTCAAGCGTGTGCAAAGAACCTTAATGATAGTATCAAAAGAGAAATGGCTAGAAAGGGTGCGATGGCAACAAACACTCTTAGAAATGTCGAACTTGAAGTATTGTCAAAAGGCGGTTCTGGAAAGAAATATAAACGGCTTCCAAACAGATCATCCGCACCGGGAGAGACACCAGCACCACAGTCTGGTAATTTACGTCAAGATTGGAACGATGAAACCTTGATTGAAGGGAACAGAGTTACAAGTCGCTTGAAAAGTAATGTTAAATATGCTGGATGGCTGGAGGATGGCACAAAAAAGATGGCTAAACGACCCTTTGTCAATCCAATTAAGAAGAAAGCAGAGCCGGAGGTTGTCAAAATCTTCGGTTCCGATTTTGAGGTAACGTTGTGAAACAAATAATTTTCAAGTATTTAAAGGAACTGGGCATTGAGGGCTTAGCTTCATTTAAAAATGCACCAGCAATCTTTTTAGATCAGGCACCCGATGATTCCGATTCAAGATGGGATGGCTCACAATATGGGCGTATCATTTATGGATTGAATCTGAAAGATGATTCCGAACGTAAGGTTTCTGGAACAATGGAGATTGCAATAGCGTATCTGTTTAATAATAAAGGCTATAAAAACTTGCTTGAAGCAAAGAAAATCTTGAAAAAGGCGTTTGAAGGAGTTTTTTTAACCGATGCAGATACAACGATTTCTCTTGTATGGAGAAAATCCGAATCGTTTCAAGAGGCGATTGAAGGGCAAGCGGACGTAGAGGTGTGCGGATCAATTTTGACGTTTGATGCATACGCATTTCCAAAACATTCGTATCTTCCGTTGGATGCAGTCGGTTCTTTGGCAAAGCACATTGACGAACACTGGGATGTGACAGTAATTAATCACACGGAACTTGACGAAATCTGGAAACCAGATGATGAAGAGGTTGTCGTTTATACGAGACTGGATTCTATGCAGCCTGGAACGTTCCCATCGACATATGCTTGTACATGGTTTACAAACAATATCAAAGTTCATGTGATCTCTGGATCAGATGTGAACGCAGATCAGTTTATCATGAATTTGCTTCAAAATTTACAGGAAAGGGAGCGGTTTGTCATGGACGATGGATCGCCGTTTTTTGTAAATCAATTAGCATACAGCACAAAGTTTGATCCTTTAAGAGATGGACAGGTAAGCGTGAGAGGACAGTACGGAAAGCTTCGAGAAATGGACGAGGAATCAGAAGAAATAAAAGGAATTACAATAAATTAGGAGGTAACAATGGCAGAAAAGAAAGAAAATACAAAAGCAATGCCGGAAGTTGTTTACACTGTGGAAGAGTATGCAGAAAATCCACAGGTCTTAGGAGTATCCGAAGATATTATCCGAACAGCATTTGCGAAAGCTGGTATTAGAGAAGCAACACAGAGTACAGCAAAGAAACTTGTAGATACATTTAGAAAGAAGGAGGTGTAGAGACTTGTCTGGATTATTTTTAAAAGGCGAGAAGAAGGAAAGAGCAGGCGTTTACCGCAGGCATGAGCAGATCACAAATAATGGTGTAGCATCCGCAATGAATGGAGTTTTTTGTATTCCAGTTCATGCAGACTTTGGGCCGGTTGGAGAAGTTCAGAAGATCACATCTAAAACTGATCTGTATTCTTTATATATGGAGAGCGGAACAATTGATGCAGCAGCAGCCTTATTTAGTGCTGGAGCAAACACTGTATATTTATACCGCCTTGGAACTGGCGGAAAAGAGGGAAGCGTATCTTTACAGACAACAACTTCCACAAATGCAGTCACATTAAAAACAAAGTATCCTACAGCCTTAAAGTTTTCTGTAACCTTAAAGCAGAAGTTAGGAGATGCAACAACAAAAGAGCTTTCTGTTTATAACGGAGCAACACTGGTTGAGAAAGTAAGCTTTGTCGCTGGTACTGGTGTAAATGAAGCCGCAAACCTTGTGGAAGCAATGAAAGACAGTAAGTATTTATACGCTGAACTTGCTTCTGGGGAATCTGGAATTATGCAGACAGTTACACAGCAGGCGTTAACTGATGGAGCAGCCCCAAACGTTACAACAGAAGATTACAGCAATGCTTTTAATGCATTTGAAGCATACGCATGGAACGTTATGATTCTTGATACTGTTGAGGAAGATGTTAAGACATTAGCGAAAACGTATATGGATCGTATTCATTCAAACGGAGCGTTAGGTATCTGTGTGCTTGGAGAAACAGCTGGAAAGTCACTTGCAACCCGACTGGCAAATGCTAAGGCTTATAATGCACCATATTTCATTTACTGCGGTAGTGGTTATTATAATACCGCCGGAGAAAGAGTAGAGGGATATCTTGCAGCGGCAGTGCAGGGTGGTGTGATTGGTTGTAAAGATTCCAGTACATCAATCGTGCATGTGGAGATTCCTGATGCAGAATCATGCATTGAACAGCTTACAAATGAACAGTATGTGAGTGCGATTAAATCAGGATTGCTTCTGTTATCCGAAGGACAGGAAGGACAGGTCTGGTTCGATTCTGGGGTTAATACTTACACAGTGTTAAATGAGGACGACGATGAGGGCTGGAAAAAGATTAAACGAACAGCAATTCGTTATGAGGCTTTTGATCGTATTAACCGAACATTAGAACCACTGATTGGAAAGATCAGCAATACATCTGATGGCGTTGATAACGTAATTCAGGAAGCAAAAAAAGTACTGGCTGAAATGAACAGAGAAGGAAAAATCTTAGATACTTATGAGTTCTTCGAGGATACGGATAATACACATGCAGCAGATTATGCATACTTCATTATTCGTATTGATGATGTAGACAGTATGGAAAAGATCTACTTAACTTATCAGTTCCAGTATATTTCACAGTAGGAGGTTATTATAAATGAGCGGAAAAGGTTTTGATACTAGAAAGTTAATGACTGGAAAAGATGGCAAATTATTTGTCACAGTTGATGGCACATCTGTATGGTTTGCCTCCGTAGAAGAGTTTGCCGTTGGAGTAAACTTTTCAAACGTAGACTTCCATCCGGCAGGAGATATTCAGACTTATGGTGTCCCAGACAGTGTTAAATTTACAGCATCATTTACGGAAGCTGTAGTAAGAGACGATCTTACAATCCAGCCTATGTTGGATTCAATCAAAAATGGGAAAGTTCCTACATTCAGCCTTCAAGCTGGTGTAACAGAGCCACTTGCTGGCGGAGAAAGCAAATATTTGTTAGATGAGTGTATCCCTGATGGAGATACAAACATTCTGGAGGTAAAACCGGGAGAGATCATCAAAAGGCAGTGTCAGTTTATTGTAAACAGCGTACCAGATAGCATTAAAGCACTGGTATAGGAAAGGAAACAAAATGGCAGAGAAGAAAGAAACAAAAATCGAAGTAACAGAAGAAAATGAAATGGACCTTATCACGGGTCTTTTAAAAGCCGCAGAGTATAAAACAGAAGTACAGCAGCCATTGAATATTACAAGAAATGGACAGACATTGTTTAAATTTAATGTTCGACCATTATCTTTCGATGAAATTGCACAGTGTAGAAAGAAAGCTACAACTTATATGGCAAACCCAGGCGGAGCTTCACTTCCGCTCGTTGAGAAAGAAGTAAGTACAGCTGATTACATGGCATGGAAGATTTACACTGCAACAGTAGCGACTGACGGAAAGAAATTCTGGGATAATTCAGCACTGAAAGAAGGATTAAAGAAAGCTGGTCATATGGTTATGACACAGAACGAAATTATCAAAGAGGTGTTAACAGCTGGAGAGCTTGAAGCTGTCAGCGATGCTATTGATAACTTATCTGGAGGCGGTGTTAGTGTAGTTGACTACGCAAAAAACTAATTGAATCCAGTCCGTTAGCTTCTATGCTTGCAGAAAATTATTTACGGACTGGAATGTTACCATCACAAGCCCTTGATCTTTCTGAAGGAGAGAGGGCTTTTATTTTTGCAGCAATTTTAAAAGCTATGGAAGGAGGAGATGCATAAATGGCAAACAAAGAAATTGTGATCGATGTTGTATCGGAATATTCCGACCATGCATCTTCTGGCCTACAGCAAACAGGGAAGAATGCAGAGAAAGCATCACGAGAGATGGACAAGCTTGGAAAGAAGCGTGCAAAGCCAAAATTAGGACTTGAAGATAAAGCAAGTCCAGTCCTCGACAAGTTTGGTAAAAAGGGAGACGGGCTCGGTAAAAAGACCTGGACTCCAAAACTTGGATTAAAAGACACTGCAACAGCAGGGATCAAAAAAGCTATGAGTGCTGGTATGAGTTTTGGTAGAAAGACTTTTTCAGCAACCCTAAAAATCAATGACAAGGTAACAAGTCAGATCAAAAAAATCCCAAGTGTTATATCTAAGATCAAGAATTCTATATTTTCACTAAAAACTTTGGCTGGTGGAGTTATAACTGGAATTGCTACAAAGAAATTGATAGCTGATCCAGTATCATTAGCAGACGAATTTCAGACATATCAAATTGGCTTTGAAACAATGCTGAAATCTAAAAAGAAAGCTATGAAGTTTATGGATAGTGCGAAGAAATTTGCATCTGTTACTCCGTTTGACACATCGGCCGTAGTATCAAATGCTCAAAGGATGTTGGCTTATGGATTTTCTGATAAAGACATTATTCCGGATCTGACAAAGATTGGTAATGCATCCGCAGCACTTGGAGCTGGAGAAGAGGGTATCTCTCGAGTATCCAGAGCTTTAGGTCAGATGAAAACAAACGGAAGATTGAACGCAGAGGACATGAATCAGCTGACAGATGTCGGTATAAACGCATGGAAGTATCTTGCTGATGCAGAGGGTAAATCCATAGCCAAGATCAGAGAAATGTCTCAAAAGGGCGAAATCAGTGGAGACAAAGCAGTTAATACAATCCTTAATGGGCTGAAAGAATTTGATGGAATGATGGACAAAACATCTAATTCGACGGTTTCTGGATTAATGTCAAATATTAAAGATACGTTCGACATAAACATTGTTTCTAAATGGGGAAAAGGTCTCCAGAAGGGAGCAACGAAAGGTTTAGGAGAATTTGCAGACTATCTTGATAAATCCGATGCAAAACTAAAAGAAGCTGGAACATCACTTGAAAAACTTGGAGAGTATGCAAGTACATCTGTATTCAAGGGACTTGAAAAGGCTGGAGATAAGATCGACGATCTTATTAGTATGCCAAAATTCCAAAATGCTTCAATCGGTGGCAAGATTAGTATTGCATGGGATGAGTTGATCGCAAATCCTTTTTCGAACTGGTGGGATTCCAAAGGAAAACCAGCAATCGTAAAGAAGATTACTGGGATTGGAAAAGATATTGCAAAAGCTGGTGGAAACTGGTTCAAGGAATCTCTTAAGGATCTGTTACCAGGCGGAGATAAAGCTGGTATCGAAGATTATTTAGCTGGATTTCTTGGATTATCTGGAGGGCTAAAGCTGTTTAAAGGTGGAAAAAGTCTATACGATCTGATCACTGGTGGTTCTGGAGGTGGAGGAAAAACCAATCCTTTAGGAGATTCCATTGGAACGATCAATGTGTCAGCGTCAGTTGTAAATGTGAACGGAGGAATTGGAAACGGAAATTCTACAATACCGGGAACATCTGGTAGTGGAGGAAATGCTACACCGACAACAAATCCGACAGGTAATAAAGAAATCTGGTTACCAGAAAGCGTAAAGCGAAAAATGCAACAAACTGAACCGAAAACACCATCTGGACCGACAAGGACACCGGGTGGTTTGTTTGGTTTAGGCGGTTCTGGTGTCACGCTGAAAAATGGAGAAACCGTAGCTGCCACTGGATGGAAAGCATGGCTTGGAAATCTAGGCGTAAAACTTGGATCAGGTGCAGCGACCGCTGGTGGAGCAGCAGCCGTTGGAGGTGCATCTTTATTAGGCGGAGCTTTAGGGATTGCTGGAATAGGAAGTGCAGCCGGTAATATTTACAATGCAGTAACTTCCAAAGATTCAGCTACGAAGAAGAAGGAAGCCTATAGAGGTGGTACGAAACTCGGTATGGTTGGAGGTGGAGCTGCAACAGGAGCAGCCATTGGAGCAGCCTTTGGCGGTGTTGGGGCAGTTCCGGGAGCGTTGATTGGAGCTGGTGTCGGTGGACTGGGGGCAATCTTTAAAGGAAATAAGTTTGGCGATTCCCTTAGAAGGTTTGTATCCAGCCGAAAGAATGCACTGAAAAACAGTAATTCTATGACGGCAAAGAGTCAGAAATATTGGAAATACAGTAAAGACAGTATTAGAAGTGTTAATCCAAAAGGAGCAAAATACAAAGAGCTGGCAAGTTCCGTACAGAAAGCTTACGAGGAGAATAAGAAAAACACAAAACAAACGAATGTTGGATCAAAGACGACAAAGATTTTTTCAGGTGCTACGAATGCAGCTGGTGGAAAAGTCAGTGGCTTAGGTGGAATGTCCGCAACAGCTGGAGGAATGCTGGGAACGATGGGTTCTATGTCGCTTTCAGCTGGTGGCAACTTACAAAGTGCTGGAAGTTCCGCATTATCACTTGCAGGTGCTTTAGCATCCGCAGCCTCAACGATTGCATCCGCAGCAAGTACAACCGCTGCACAAGCAAGTGCGATCAAAAGTATTACTAGTGGAAGTTATCTAAGTAATAGCGGTTCTTCAAAATCTGGTAAAAAGAAAACAAGCAAAAAGACATCATCCGCACCGAAATTACAGACAGCCTTACCGAAAAATGGGAAGTTCTTTCATAATGCGAAAGGTAGCTTGGTAAGAGGACATATCGTTTCAGAGCTTGGAGAAGATGGAAACGAAATGGTTATTCCACTTTCTAAACATCGAAGCCGAGCATTATCCTTGTGGAATCAGGCAGGGCAGATTTTAGGCGTTACAAAACATGCCAAGGGTGGAATTGTTGGCGGTTCAGCTAAGACAGGAGCAACGGCATCATCTGGAAGCAGTCAGACAGTCATTAATGTTGGCGGAATTACGATCAGCGTAAATGGCAGTGGAAGCATTGTAGATGATATTAAGAAGGCCAAAGGAGAGATTGCTGATACAATCATGCAGGCGATTGCAGATGCCGTAGGATCAACAGCAAGTAACAGGACAGCGGAGGTTATGTGATGGACATATATATTACTGGTAAAAATGCAAAGGGAGCGAATCAAAAGATTCAGCTTCCAGTGATTCCAGAAGAGATTGAAACATCACTTGATGGAAAATTTGCAGAGTATGATATTTATAGATTTGGGCAGATCAACGTTCCGAATGGTAAAAACTTGTCAGAGCTTGGTTGGGATAGTTTCTTGCCCGGAGAATCAAGAAAAGGCATGAAATTTGTTCATAAGTGGACTGATCCAGCGGTATTGGATGCGTTGCTGAATTACTGGACAGTGCATGGAACAGTGGTAAATGTCTGTATTACAGGAACAAAGATCAATAAAGACATGATGATCTCACAGTACGTTTCCACGATTAAAAGTCTGAAAGATTATTATTATACAATCCGATTTATTGATTATGAGAAAATCAGTGTATCATCGAGTAAACGAAAGCGAAAGACAACCAAAGTAAAAAAGAAAAAGGTTAAGGTAAAAAAAGGTCAGACGTTGCGTAAGCTTGCAAAGAAATATCTCGGATCGAGTAAAAAGTACAAGTTAATTTATAATGCCAATAAAAAACTCATTGATGCAAGGAACAAGAAGGAACGCAAGAAACATCCGAAAAAGAAGATCAGCAAATACACGATCTATAAAGGACAGGTGCTTGTGATCCCTGTTCCAAGCAGTAAATCCGTTTCAAATTCTAAAGTCACTGAACTTAAGAAAGCAATGAACAAAGACGGATATTCCAAATTGAAAGTTGACAAAAAGCTGACTTCCGCTATGAAATCTGCCATGAAGAAGATTAAGATTCGAAGAGGCAGACGAGGGAAAGTGGTTAAATTTGTGCAGAAGATTGTCAGAACTAAACAAGATGGAATTTACGGATCAAAGACAGCAGCAGCAGTGAAAAGATATCAGCGAAAGCATAAATTAACTGTTGACGGCGTTGTAGGTTATAAGACTTTGTTAAAGATGATAGGAGGATAAATCATGGCAAGTTTGGCAAATCCGCAGTATAAAGCCGTGGTAAAGACATCATCCGGCAAGAGATATGATCTTTTTAAATCACGAGTTATTTTAGATTTAACGATCTCAGATGATCCTGATTCGTTAGCGAAAGAAGTCAGTTTAACAGTAATGAATGCCGTTCAAAATGGGGCTACACTATCAACCTTGATACAGCCGTCAGACCGATTATATATTTCTGCCGATGTTGGGAATGGGTACTTTGAAGTATTTCGAGGTGTGATCTGGGAAAATGACAGAGTTACAGACACCGAGAAGGAAGTAACGTTTACAGCGTATGATTATCTCATTTATATGATGAAATCACAGGACTATTTTTATTATAAGTCTGGACTTAGTACAAAAGAGATTGTAAAGAAAATCTGTACCGCTTGGAAACTGAAATTAAGCTATAGTTATGGCTCGATCAAAAACAAAAGAATCAAGCCAGTTCAGAAGAATATCGGAGATATGATTATATACGTGCTTAACAAAGCAAAGAAAAGTATTTCCAGCCGTTATATTTTCACGATTGAAGGAACGACTGTGATTATAAAGTATGCAAACAAAAATTCGACGATTTATAAATTGAAAGAAGGAAAGAACGTTATATCTATTGAACTGAAAATAACGATGGATGATATCGTTACCAAAATAAAAATTTATGGAGAGTCGAAGAAAAACTCGATTCCAAGACTTTCAACATTATCTAAGAATACATCGAAGTTTGGTACGATCCAAGATATTATGGACAAGGACAAAAAAGAAAAGCTGTCTAAGGTCAAGAAACAGGCACAAAACAAGCTTAAAAGAAGTGCAAAAGTCAAACGAGAATACACAGTGACAGCGATCAGTAATCCTAAGATCAAACGAGGCGATACAGTCTATGTTGATTGTGGTATCGCTGGAATCAAGGGAAACAAGACAGTGAAAAGTATATCTCATGACTGTGTTGCTGGAACAATGGACGTTGTTTTTTATTAAAGGAGATTGCTAGTTATGAAGCAAGATGGAAGAAAAAACTTTATTCGGATGATCGAACAGATTTCAAAGGGAAATAACAGCGAAGCAGTAAATATTATTGCAGAACTTGGAACGATGAAAGCTGGTGGCGTTCTTCCAGATTCTTACCCAGAAGGATCAGAACCAGACGATGATTATTTAGTATTATCTGGAATAGAGACAGCAGAAGGAGACAGGGTTTTATTGATCTGGACAGATGCAGAAGAACTTATTGTAGTTGGAAAGGTAGAAGGAGGTGGAGACGATGCCGGATAATCTTTTTCCCGAGGAATACGACAATGACGAGGAATATTTAGACGATGAAGAGAACGAAGGAACTGACGAAGAAAATACAGAAGAGGACGAAGATGCTGGTTATAAGCCGAGCATCTTTTTTGATTTTGACACAGGCGACTTTGTTACGCTTCATGATGGAAAATTAAAAGAGGCATCCGGGTTCGAAGCGTGGGTGCAATGGTGTTACAAAACGATCATGACACAAAGATATGCTCATGAGGGATATTCCACCGACATTGGGATTGACTATGAAAGTGCCTTGCAAGCAGATAGCCGTGAAGAGGCAGAAAGCATTTTACAAAGAGAGATTGAAGAGGCGTTAATGGCTGATCCGTCCGAAAGAACTTTGTACGTTGGGAATATTACGTTTCAATGGGAAGCAGATCATTGTCTTGTAACAGTACAAGTACAGGGAATCGACGGAGATACAGAGATAACAACAAGTTTTAAAAGTGAGGTGGGCTAAAAATGGCATTGGAAGCAGAAGAAATGGAACTTCCCGATTTTTTGGAAAATTCGAGTGAAGATGAAATCCATGAGAAAATGCTGGGAAATTTGCCAGACGATATTGATAAATCAGAGGGCGGATTTCCGTGGGATTTTACACGACCAACAGCAATAGAAATATCAGAACTTAAAGAGTACGTTCTTGTAGAAGTTTTAAAGTGCCTTTTTCCAGCTACCTGTGAAGAATCGTATTTGTTAGATTATCACGCAGACGAGCGAGGAGGCATGGTGCGAAGAGAATCAGTAAACGCTTCGGGATATGTGACAATTACAGCAAAAGCTGGACTTGTAATACCCCTTGGCTATGGATTTTCAACGGAGGCTGACGATGAAGGAAATACCATAGAGTTCGTAACGATTGAAGAAGCTACAGTTGATACGCTGGGAAATGCAAAAATACCAATTGAAGCAGTAGAAGGAGGAGCAGATAGCAATGTTGGAGCAAATACAATCGTATTGCACACAGGGGACGAGAATGGAGAACTTCTCGACGAGATTATATCTGTAACAAATGAAGAACCGATCACTGGTGGTTTGGATGAAGAGGACGATGACACTTTGAGAGAGCGAATCGTTGAATACGATCAAAGTCAGGACGTTTCGTTTATAGGAAATGTTGCCGATTACAAACGATGGGCATTATCGGTTGCTGGTGTAGGTGCTGCAACTGTTATATCGGCAAAAGATACATCGGGTACAGTTAAGATCATTTTGCTAGATCAGAATGGACAGCCGGCATCAAAGCAGATTCAAGATGCCGTTTATGATTATATTATGAGTCCAGACGATGGAGAAGCACGTTTAGCACCGACAAATGCCGTTTTAGAAATAACAACCCCTGATACAGTCACAATTAATGTCGCAGCGGTTGTGTATCTGAAAGAAGGAACGATTCGAGAGGTGCAAGACAGCTTTAAGACAGAATTGCAGGCATATTTATTGAACGTATCTTCGGATGCAACCGATAATGTTGTCAGAATATCAGCGATCAACTCATTACTTAGTTCTATATCCGATATTTATGACTATGAAAATGTACAGATAAATGATGCAGCCAAAAACGTTGAATTTACGTCTGGACAAATGCCTGTGCTTGGAACTATAGCATTAACGGAGGGCTGATTTATGTGGTATAAAACAGAACTTATGGAGCAAATCTTAACCAGTGAGAGTGCAAAGCGAATGATTGATTATGTATCTCCTATTTACGGAAAATCAAGAATCGGTCTTTGGTTGTTTCAGATCATCGGTCTGGAATTAGACGATGTGAAAGAGATATGTGACGACATTTACGATCAAATCTTTGTAAGTCGTGCCACATGGTCGTTGCCGTACTGGGAAAAAGCGTATGAAATAACGCCTCTTCCAGATCAGACAATAGAACAAAGAAGGCAGCAGATTCAGCAAAGGAGAGTAAAAAAGGCTTTAAATCCAGCACGTTTTGAAAAGATTTTATCATCTTTGAGCGGTGTTGAAGCAAAGATCGTTGAAAACACTGGTAAGAATACATTTCAAGTGATTTTTTACGGAACAGTCAATAACTATGATGAAGTATTAAGAAGAATTGAGCAATTAAAACCAGCACATCTTATATGTGATGTTCGTATCTCGGAAGTGAGTGAATCAGAAACGAATATTAATTATGTGATCGTGTCAAGTGTATGCGAGCATTCTTCAACGATTATTAGTGAGGTATAAGTATGTGGGATAATACGATAATTACAGACAAAGGAATTGATCTTTTAAAAAGAGCTCTGGATGGCGAGCAGATTAACATAACCGCTATAAAAGCTGGGGCTGGAAAAGTAGATGTAAGTTCATTAGGAAGCCAGACAGCGGTTTCAGATATAAAACAAATTGGAACAATCCAAGGCATAACAACCGCTTCGGATGGAACAATTAAAATCGGAGTGCTGTTTTCCAATACTGGATTGACAGCTGGTTATCTTATGACACAGCTAGGTATTTATGCGAGAGATTCATACGGAACAGAGATATTATTTGCAATTTCGCAAAATTCAACAGGTAAAGAAGTTCCGTCAGAAACATCCATGCCGTCATGGTCGCTGGTACATGACTTTTATATCAAGTTAAGTAATGATGTAAGTATTACAACGACGATTGATCCAGAGGGATACGTTACATTTGGAACTTTACAGGAAGAATTGGAAAAGCAGAAGATCAAAGATACAGGCTGGATCACTGTCAATACTTTTTTTAATGGTTGTACTCATTATGGACCAAATTCCAAAGTTAGGGTACGTCAGTATGGGGATGTTGTAAGCATCATTGGAGCAATTGGAAATTCAAAGGTATTAAGTACAAAAAGTACCGGTGATAGATATCCTATTGTTGCAATGTTTAAATTACCAGATGAGATAGAAGTTCCTATGGAAAATATACATTTTGTACAACAAGGAAGTGGGATTAACAGGTTTTCATTATCCATTGACTATAATGCTAGAACAGTCAACATAGAACGTTATGGAACAACATCTTTAATTGACGTTCCAGCCAATCAATGGCTGAATGTAACATGTTCTTATCTTGTATATTAGGAGTATAGCCCATGATGAAAATAAGAGCCCCTTGTAACTAAAAGAAAAAAACAAAATCGTAAAATAACACAAAGCCTATGAAGGGAGAAAAGAAATATGGCAGTAAAAACAGTACAAACCGTCATTAACGGACAGACATATACACTTACACTTAACAGCTCAACAGGAAAATACGAGGCTACAGTAACAGCTCCGTCAGAATCCAGTTATAACCAGAGTGGACATTACTATCCAGTAAAAGTAACAGCAACGGATGAGGCTGGAAACTCAACATCTAAGGATGCGAGTGATTCTACCTTAGGATCATCCCTTAGATTAACAGTTAAAGAGAAAGTAGCTCCAGTTATTGCAATTGTAAGCCCAACAGCTGGTTCATTCTCTACAAACAGCAAACCTACGATCACATGGAAAGTTACCGATGCGGATTCTGGAGTTAACCCAGCAACAATCGGTATTACACTTGACAGTGGTACTAAGGTAACTGGCGATGCGATCACTAAGACAGCGATCGCAGGCGGATACCAGTGTACATATACACCGGCTACAGCGTTATCCGATGGAAGTCATACAATCAAACTTGATGCATCCGATTATGATGGAAACGCAGCCGCTACAAACTCAACTACATTCAAGGTAGATACAGTACCACCAACACTGACTCTTTCAAGCCCAGCAGACAAGCTTATTACAAACAAATCTGCTTGTACAGTCAAAGGTACTACAAACGATGTTACTTCCAGTCCTGTTAAAGTTACAATCAAACTTAACAGTGGAACAGCAGAGTCTGTTACAGTCGGAAGAGATGGTTCATTTACTAAAGACCTTACTCTTGCAAATGGAACAAACACAATCACAGTTGTTGCTACCGACAGTGCTGGTAAGTCTACAACAGTTACAAGAACAGTTACACTGGATACAGCAGCACCAGTTATCAAGTCTGTAACATTAACTCCAAACCCTGTTGATTGCGGTAAAACATTTGTAATTAGCGTTGAAGTAACAGACTAAGGAGCAATCTATGGTTGTTCGGTTAGAGGGAGAGATTAACGGAGAATCCGTTGTTTTATACAGAAATAAGGATTCTCCGGGTTCTCCGGAGATATGGGATGCAGTTATTCCAGCGACATTAAACGGCAAGTATATTATAGGACTTACCGCCTATGATGAAGCTGGTAATATTGGATATTATGCGACTTATATTATCACTGTGGATTTAGCCTCTATGCGAGTGACATTAGAGCCGTTAGATATCTATGCAACTTTAAATAATTAGAAGAAAATATAGGAGGCTGGTATGCAAAGTAAGAAAAAAGTAATGCTTAATGCTGGGGAAACAAGGTGTATAAGAATTTCAATTCATTCTATCAAAGATCAAAATTTTGTGATTGAAGAAGCTTCATTTTCTTTATTACGTTTAAAAGATAAGGTAGAAGAAAGCAACGGAAATTGTAAGATTTATGAGCATGAGATCGAAGCCATAGTCTCCCCAAAACAACGAGGCACATACACACTTGATATTAAATATGTGATATTGGACGAAGTTCTGATAGAGCCGATAGAACTGAAGGTGGTGTAGTTGTAATGGCGGAAATTATTGAAATTAAGTCTGTAAGTATGTCTCCGAATCCAGTAGAAGTTGGAGGAAAAGTTAAAATCAGCGTAGGGCTTGAAGTGAATGAAAGCGATGCTAGTTGCTTCTATTGCATATTTTCTTCTGAATTAGAAACAAGTCAAGCAACAATGACAGCAATGATAAGTTGAGGAAGGAGACATAATTGAATGACGAATACTTAAGAAGGCATGAGCATGAAGAGTTTGCCAAAGGCGTAGACCGTGAGCAAGTTCGGCAGAATAAAAGAATTGCAGATCTAGAAGTAACAGTAAGACAGATTAACAACCTCACGCTGTCCGTGCAAAAGCTTGCGATCAACATGGAACATATGCTCGTTAATCAGACAGAGCAGAGCAAACGGCTTGAAGAGTTGGAAAACCGAGACGGAGAAAAATGGAGAAGCATCTCTATGCATGTCCTGACTGCGTTAATTGGAGCAGTGATCGGGTTTGCTCTGCAGCAAGTTGGAATCTAAGAAGGAGAGATAAAATGAAAGAATTATTTGAACAGAATAAGTTGTTGTTTTTGGCAGTGATCACAGTATTGATCATTGCTTTTTTGATTAAGAAATTGATCGACTATATCACAAAAAAAGGTCTGGAAGGGATCAGACTGGATGTATACAAGCTGTTTGTAGAAGCAGAGAAAACCTTCAAAGCATCTAAGCAAGGGCAGCAGAAATTTGATTATGTAATACATATGGCAAGGGGACTGTTGCCGAAGCCGATTCAGCTGTTTGTTAGTGATAATATGTTAAAAGAGATCGTACAGCTGTGGTTTGATGGAGTCAAGGACCTTTTAGATGATGGAAAATTAAATAATTCAGTATATGATTTAGAAGATGTTGAGGAAGTCAGCAAAGAAGATAAGATGAATCACACAACAGAGTTAGACGACGGAACATGGACAAATTATGCAGAGACTCCGTTACCTGAAACTGACTTAGAGAATCCAGAGGAACAGGAACAGACAGAAGATAACCAGCTATCAAACGATCAGGAGGTGTAAGCATATGAGAATCGCATTGACAGTAGGACACAGCTTACTTAAGAATGGATCATACACATCTGCAAGTGGCGAAGATTGTGGTGGAGTTAACGAGTATAAGTACAACAAAAAGCTGATGAAAAAGGTAAAAAAATATCTGGAGAGTGACGGACACAGTGTTGATCTGTATATCTGCCCAGAGAAGGTGTTTACCGCTGCATCACAGGAAAAATCATGGAAACTGACACGTTTAAATGCAAAGAACTATGATCTTGTCGTAGAAGGTCATTTGAATTGCTATAACGGAAAAGCACACGGAACAGAAGTATTATATGTTTCCCCAAATGGTAAGAAGTACGCAAAGAGAGTGCAGAAGAAACTCGTATCCGCTGGATTTACAGATCGTGATGTGCAGAAGAGAACGAACCTGTACATGCTGAATGGCACAAAGGCCACAACGATTATGACAGAGAGCTTTTTCTGTGACTCCAAGTCCGATTATAAGATCGGTAAAAACGTTAATAAGATTGCAAAGCTGATCGCAGAAGGAATCTGTAATAAAAAGCTGGGAACAGCTACCAAGGCTAAGGAAGCTGTAAAAACAGCCGTGAAGAAAGTTACCAAAGCAACTGTGTATGCTAAGGTAGTTACAAAATCTGACCCATTGATGATCAGACAGAGTGCAAAAGGATCATCCAAAGTTATCGGTAAGATTCCAAAGGGTGCGAGCGTTAAAGTAATTTCAAAGGGCAGCACTTGGACGAAAGTTAAATACAAGAGCGTGGTAGGGTATTCAGCCACAAGATACCTTAAATTTTAATATTGACCGGGGGAGAAATCCTCTGGTCTTTTTTTATTGCAAAAAAATATATAAAAACATCAAAAATAATATAAAAACATATTGATATTTGTAGCTACATAATATATAATAAAATTACAGTTAAGATATACTTAACAAGTAAGGCAGGCAAGTAGCCAGAAAGGAGCGAAAAATGGACGAAGGAATGAACTTAGGAGAACTGTTAAAAGAAACCGCAGAAGAGAATCAGACAAGAAAGATTCTTGAAATTGTAAACCAGTGCGAAACACTGGAAGAAGCAAAGAGAAAAATAAAAGCCCTGCTTAATAAATAAGCAAGGCTAGCCAAAACTAAAAGCTCAGGTGGTACTTGCCACCACCTGACACCCTTCGGGGTTAGAATAACACAATTGAACGAAAATGGCAAGAGGTAGGAGAGTGAGAACAATGGAGAAAAAGAAAATGGGCCGACCTACAGATGATCCAAAAACAATAGTGAAGCGAGCGAGAATGTCAGAGGACGATGTTAAAAAATTAAACGAATGCTGTGATATATTGCAATTAACAGCATCCGATGTAATTAGACTGGGAATACAAGAACTGTACGAAAAGATTCAAAAAAATTAATGAAAAAATATAGATAATAAAGGATTAGAGTATATCTCTAGTCCTTTTTTTATACTTAAAAATGTAGGGTAATTCAATTTACATTGTGAAGAACGCAACCCATGTTATCCCTATTTAGGTTTAAATTTAGAAATTTTAATATGTTCCAACAATCTCAATTCCAAATTTCAATCTTTTCTTTGTAGGTTTTCCCTTTACTCCATACCCACCAAGAGCGAGATCAATAGCATTTTCAGCACAATAATGGGACTTATAAATGTTATGATCATCCGGAAGATCAATGATCCATCCAGCAATTCCATCCTTATTATAAGCAGTTATATAATGCTTTCTGTATTTTATAGTTTTTTTAGACGTGACACAGGCACTATCTTTCCATCTTACACGCATAATGTATTCCTCCTGAGTTTTGTTGACAAATAAGTTTTTTTGAATTAAAATTTCAAAAGATACCAATTTACGATGACAGTGTAATAAATCTAGTTCATAAAGTAAGCAGTTTGATGCAAAGTAATAAGTGAAGTCTGTATCTATCATGGTGGCGATGTAAATGTTGCCCATACAGAGATCGATCTTAAGAATCCAAAAACAAACCGCAAAAATGCTGGTTTCACAGATGAAGAACGAGAGAAGATGAGTTCACTGCTTGACAATGGATTTATCGATACCTTTCGTTATTTATATCCAGACCAGACAGGAATTTATTCCTGGTGGTCTTATCGCTTCAATGCGAGAAAGAATAACGCAGGGTGGCGTATCGACTATTTCATTGTATCAGAGTGCTTAAAAGAGAGAATCAGTGATGCAAAGATCTTAACAGATGTGATGGGATCAGATCACTGTCCGATTGAATTGGATTTCAAATGATTAAGTAAGGAATCTATATGTTGTGTCGGACTCGATAAAATTGCCGACCGTGGATTGAAACAAATAATAAGAACAGAAAGAGGTAAGTCAGATGGTAGAATTAATAAACAAAGAATTCTTTCAGGATTTAGATCAGACAATTGCAACAGAATTATTTGAACAGACAACTTATCCATGGGAGATTCTTCCCTTGATCAAAGATTTTGTGCTGAAAGTTGGACCAACATTATCGGCAGATGAATATGATCAGGTGGAAGAAGACGTATGGATCGCCAAAAGTGCAACAATTGCTAAGACAGCAACGATCAATGGGCCAGCGATCATCGGACCAGATACAGAAGTGCGCCCAGGAGCATTTATCAGAGGAAATGCATTGATCGGTGCAGGCTGTGTGGTAGGAAATTCTACAGAGATCAAGAATGATATTTTGTTTAATAATGTTCAGGTACCTCATTATAATTATGTTGGGGATTCTATTTTAGGATATAAATCTCATATGGGAGCAGGATCTATCACATCGAATGTAAAATCCGACAAGACAAATGTTGTGATCAAAAATGGAGAGGAAAAGATTGAAACAGGAAGAAAAAAGATTGGAGCAATCTTAAGTTCCCGCGTTGAAGTGGGATGTGGAACAATCCTGAATCCTGGGTCTATTGTTGGGCATGATACAAATATTTATCCATTGTCTATGGTACGTGGATGTATCGCACCAAACAGCATCTATAAAAAAGCAGGAGAAATTGCCGAAAAACGATAAGGCCTGTAATGGAGGAAACCATATGAAAGGTGCTAAATATATACTGACAGCAGCAGTTATCGTAATGAGCAGTGTGATGATGACAGGATGTTTTAAGCCGTCAAAAGATTCGGTTGTGGAATCCAAATATTATCAGAGTCTTAAGGATGAAAGAGATAAACTGTCTGTTCAGCTAAAAGAAGAAAAGAAAAAAACAAGTTCACTGAATAAGAAGATCAAAGCCATTCATGCAACTTCCGGAGATCAAAAGATTGCGGAGTACAAAAGCAAAGTGAAAGACAGCAGGATCATTAAAGTTGATTTTGCAACGAATACGATCAAGAATCAGAGCTTTGCGGTAACGAATATTCCTGTCTGCAAATATGTAAAGAAGATTGTGACAGGATGCAATCGAATGATCGGAATTACACCAACCGATGTAGAGAAGCAGTATAAACAAAGTTATTCTTATGCATTGATCGATGAAGATAACACAACATTCGAGTTCAAAGTATATGGCGACAGCTATATTGTGTTTGATGAGATTCCAGAGAATGTTTATGCATATAATGGTGCTTCAACCGTTGGAGATGCGCTGATCGATGCCGCAGAGCAGAAGAATTACAGCAATGTCGCAGCAAGAATTGCTGATGCACAGATCATTGTAACAGATAAAAAAATGAAATTTAATGATACAGCGATCAAAGTTTCTAAGATTGTTAGGAAAGCAAAAAAGTTATCTGGAAAAGATTCCGCGCAGGATACAACTTCATGGGATGAGTATCGTTTTTATACAAGTGGTACGTTAACAAAAGTACTTCTTGGGGATAAAACAGTGATTGGCATTGAAGATAAAGATGGAAAGCAGACTTTCTATCAGATCAGTGACAAACAAAAGAAAAATCTGCAAAAATACATGAAATAATAAGCAATAGGAGACGTTTTGGCATATAGAAGATATATGTTGAAACGTCTTTTTTTCGTGCTCTTTTTCGTAAAAATTCATGTAATAAAAAAATCTTTGAATTGGGTATTATATTTTTTTATAACAATATTTATTGACATGTATACAAAAATCCTCTATAATCCAATTCATATAAAACATACAGAAATAGTATGGAATTAAAACAAAGGAGAAAAAAACGATGAGAATACGACAACAAAGAACCAGACAAATAAATATTAGTAAGAAAATGATGCTGATCTGTCTCTGTATGATTCTCATGGTTTCCATAGCAGGATGCGGAGGTAAGAAAAAAGAAAATCTTACGATCACAAATGTATCCTATGATCCAACAAGAGAGTTTTATGAAAAATATAATAAAGATTTTATTAAATATTATAAAAACAAATATGGTAAGAAAGTAGAAGTGATCCAGTCCCATGGTGGTTCTGGAAGTCAGGCAAGATCAGTCGTAGAAGGAAGCAATGGTGATGTTGTGACACTGGCCCTAGAACATGACATTTCACTGATCGAGCAGACAGGATTGATCAACAAAGGATGGCAGAAGAGATTTTCAAATGATTCTGCACCATATACATCAACAATTGTCTTTTTAGTAAGAAAAGAAAATAAGAAAAATATTAAAGACTGGAATGACCTAGTCAAAAAAGGAGTTGAAGTTATCACACCAGATCCAAAGAGCAGTGGAGGAGCCTGCTGGAATTTCTTAGCAGCTTATGGATACGCACTTGATACCTATCGCGATCAGAAAAAAGAAGAACAATTTCTGACAAAATTATATCAGAATGTATCGGTCATGGATTCGGGAGCCAGAGGTTCTACAACAACATTTGTGGAGAATAAAAAAGGAGATGTTCTGATCGCATGGGAAAATGAAGCCTTACAAACAGTGAAAAACTATCCAGGCAAGTATGAGATCATTACACCAAGTATCAGTATCTTAGCACAGCCAAGTGTCAGTCTTGTCGATGACAATGTGAACGTCAACGGCACAAAAAAGATCGCCACAGAGTATTTAAAATATCTCTACAGTGATAAGGCACAGAAACTTGCAGCCGAAGAAGGATACCGTCCATCCAATCAGACAATCTTAAAACAATATAAAGATAAATTTAATCTGAACATGAAATTATATAAGATCAGTGATTTTGGAGGATGGGATCAGGCTTATAAGAAATATTTTGAAGATGGAGCGTTGTTTGACAAGATTTACACGAACAATTAAGAAGGCAGGAATGAAGATGAGCAATACAAATAACGAGAACAATATATTAAAAAAAGCGAAAAAAGCAAGAGTCATTCCGGGATTTGGATTAACGATGGGAGTTACCGTAACGATGTTATCACTGATCGTTCTGATCCCATTAGCATCGGTATTTGCTTATGCATTAAAATTATCACCGAATGAATTCTTTACACTCATATCAAAAGAAACCGTAAGAAATGCATTTATCACAAGTATCGGAAGCTCTTTTATTGCAGCATTGATCAATGTGGTATTTGGACTGATCATCGCATGGGTGCTTGTAAAATACGAGTTTCCAGGGAAGCGGTTAATGGATGGAATGATTGAACTTCCGTTTGCATTACCAACCGCAGTTGCAGGCATCACATTATCCAAAATGTATGCCGAAGATGGAATGACCGGACGATACTTTGCACACTTTGGGATTAAGATTTCCTATACAAGGATCGGACTTTTGATCGCACTTGTATTTATCGGGATTCCATTTATCGTAAGAGCAGTTCAGCCAGTACTTGAGAAAATGGATGACCAGTACGAAGAAGCAGCTTATATGTTAGGTGCAACACCGACAAGAACCTTTTTCAAGGTTATTTTACCAGAATTAAAGCCAGCATTATTGACAGGATTTGGACTGGCATTTGCAAGAGGAATTGGAGAATACGGAAGTGTGATCTATATCTCAGGAAACAGTGCCAAAGAACATACACAGATGATCTCTTATGTGATCATGCAGAAATTAAACTATATCGA